>Ga0116142_10000057_pt1 | contig 132393 bp, 142 predicted proteins | sample AD_UKC033_MetaG_FD_89785 | JGI IMG/M metagenome (GOLD analysis project Ga0116142, IMG submission 89785) | Active sludge microbial communities of municipal wastewater-treating anaerobic digesters from USA - AD_UKC033_MetaG | ecosystem: Engineered > Bioreactor > Anaerobic > Digestate | place... | reverse complement strand
TTCGTATCTTCCACCTTGGGCACTTAGATGCCGTAGGCCCGTGAGGGTCCGCCTCCTGCTCCTGCTTCCTTATCCGGCAGTTCCCTTCACTCGTGGGGTGGGAGGCGTCCATTCCATTTCCTCAGGGTCCTTGGGAGCGAATGGTAAGATCAGGCAGGAATAAGCATGATTCATGCGGATATTAGCATAGGGGCGCGTCCGCTTTTGCAGCGCTTCCCTTGTGGCGGCTTTTTCGCTACGATAGACAGCACAAGTTATCGGCAGCCAAGCATTCCCCGGCCTTAATTCCTGCATTGCCGCATCGACTGCCAGGTCATTTCCCGGCGCGCTTTCGGCCGGCCACCCAACACATTGCGAGGTAACAATGAGCGAGCACATTCACTACGTCACCGATGCCAACTTCGAAGCGGAAGTGCTGCAGTCGGCCACCCCCGTCCTGGTGGATTACTGGGCCGAGTGGTGCGGTCCCTGCAAGATGATCGCCCCGATCCTGGACGACGTGTCCAAGGAATATGCCGGCAAGCTCAAGGTGGCCAAGCTCAACATCGACGACAACCAGGAGACGCCGGCGAAGTTCGGCATCCGCGGCATCCCGACGCTGATGCTGTTCAAGAACGGCAATGTCGAGGCGACCAAGGTCGGCGCCCTCTCCAAGTCGCAATTGACCGCCTTTATTGACAGCAATCTCTGAAAGACTTACAGTCCGTCTGAGTCTCACCGCGCCGCGGCAGAAAAACAACGATTCTCCGCCGGCGCGGATTCGGTTCCAAACCCCAAACCAAGCTCCAAACATCCATTCCCCCTGAACTTTCCGGGTTCTTCCTTCCGTTTCACCACCTCACCTCTGGTCCCCTATGCATTTATCGGAGCTCAAGACTCTCCACGTCAGCCAACTGCTCGAGATGGCGGTCGCCAATGAAATCGACGGCGCCAACCGGCTGCGCAAGCAGGAACTGATCTTCGCCCTGCTGAAAAATCGCGCCAAGAAAGGCGAGAGCATCTTCGGCGACGGCACCCTGGAGGTGCTGCCCGACGGCTTCGGCTTCCTGCGCTCGCCGGACACCTCCTACCTGGCCGGCACCGACGACATCTACGTCTCGCCCTCGCAGATCCGCCGCTTCAACCTGCACACGGGCGACTCGATCGAGGGCGAGATCCGCACGCCGAAGGACGGCGAGCGCTACTTCGCGCTGGTCAAGGTGGACAAGGTCAACAACGAGCCGCCGGAGAACTCGAAGAACAAGATCCTCTTCGAGAACCTGACGCCGCTGCATCCGACCGAGGTGCTCAAGCTGGAGCGCGAGATCCGCGCCGAGGAGAATATCACCTCGCGCGTCATCGACATGATCGCGCCGATCGGCAAGGGGCAGCGCGGCCTGCTGGTGGCCAGCCCGAAGAGCGGCAAGACGGTGATGATGCAGCACATCGCCCACGCCATCACCGCCAACTATCCCGACGTCGCCCTGATCGTGCTGCTCATCGACGAGCGTCCCGAGGAAGTCACCGAGATGACGCGCTCGGTGAAGGGCGAGGTGGTCGCCTCGACCTTCGACGAGCCGGCCTCGCGCCACGTCCAGGTCGCCGAGATGGTCATCGAGAAGGCCAAGCGCCTGGTCGAGCACAAGAAGGACGTGGTGATTCTGCTCGACTCGATCACCCGCCTGGCGCGCGCCTACAACACCGTGGTGCCGGCCTCCGGCAAGGTGCTCACCGGCGGCGTGGACGCCAACGCCCTGCAGAAGCCGAAGCGCTTCTTCGGCGCCGCGCGCAACATCGAGGAGGGCGGCTCGCTCACCATCATCGCCACCGCCCTGATCGACACCGGCAGCCGCATGGACGACGTCATCTACGAGGAGTTCAAGGGTACCGGCAACATGGAGATCCACCTCGAGCGGCGCATGGCGGAAAAGCGCGTCTACCCGGCCATCAACGTCAACCGCTCCGGCACCCGCCGCGAGGAGCTCCTGCTCAAGCCGGAAATCCTGCAGAAGGTGTGGGTGCTGAGGAAACTGCTCTACAACATGGACGACCTCGAGGCGATGGAATTCCTCCTCGACAAGATCCGTGCCACCAAGAACAACGCGGAATTCTTCGACGCCATGCGCAGGGGCTAGCCCGGGATTGCAAAGCCCCTGATTTTGGTGGATAATTCGCAACTTTTCGGACGGCCACATTCGCCGTCCCCTGCTCAACAGAGGAACCCATGAAAGCCGACATCCATCCGAACTACGTCGAGATCGACGTCACCTGCAGCTGCGGCAACAAGTTCAAGACCCGCTCCACCAGCGGCAAGCCGCTGCACATCGAAGTCTGCGCTGCCTGCCACCCCTTCTACACCGGCAAGCAGAAGATCGTCGATACCGCCGGCCGCGTCGAGCGCTTCCGCCAGAAATACGGTTCGAAGAAGCAGGCGGCCGCCTGAGTTCTCCGCAAATACACCGAAAAGGCAGCCACGGCTGCCTTTTTTTCATTTCGGAGCGGGTAAAATCCCCCCGCCGGCGATAACAACCCGAACCCGACGACAATGCCCCTGCCGCGTCTGCCCTTCGCCTTCCCGCCGCGCGGCGTCGTGCTGATCGTTCTTTGTGCGCTGTATCTCCTGCCCGGCCTCGTCGGCCACGATCCCTGGAAGGGCGACGACGCCACGCATTTCGGCGTGGCGTACTCGATGTTCGAGGGCGGCCACTGGCTGTTGCCGAGTCTGGCCGGAGAACCTTGGCTGGATACGCCCCCGCTCTACCACTGGACCGCAGCGCTGCTGGGCTGGCTGTTCGGCTTCCTCCTGCCCCTGCACGATGCCGCGCGCCTCGCCTCCGGCCTTTTCGCCGGCATCATGGTCGCCAGCCTGGCGGGCGCGGCGCGACACCTCATCGGCCAGGAGGCCGCCCGCGGGGCCGCCCTCATCGCCATTGGCTGTCTGGGCCTGCTGGTGCATGTCCACGAATCGCAGCCCGCCATCACCTTTCTCGCCGCCGCCGCTGCCCTCTATTACGGCCTGGCGCTGCTGCCGCTGCATCCGCTGCGCGGTGGTGCGGTGGCCGGTGCCGCGCTCGGCTTGGGTTTCCTCGCCGCCGGACTGTCGGCGCTGATCACGCTCGGGCCGCTGCTGATGCTGCTGCCCCTGATCTCGCCCCATCTGCGCACCCCGCAGGCGGCACGCGGCATGATCGCCGCGCTGGCGCTTGCCGCGCCGCTGACCCTTTCCTGGCCGCTGGCGCTGTACTGGCTGGAACCCGCCGCCTTCGGCGCCTGGTGGGCCCACGAGGTGACGGAACTGCAGGCAGGAGCACAGGCGCCGCGCACGCTCTGGAACTTCATCAAGATGCTGAGCTGGTTCGCCTGGCCGGCCCTGCCCCTGGCGCTGTGGACCCTGTGGCGCGAGCGGCACCGACTGCGCGAACCGCGCAACCTCATCCCGCTCGTCTCTTTCGTCATTTTCCTTGTCGTGCAGAGCGCCTTCTCCGAGCCGCGCAGCCTCAACGCCCTGCCGCTGCTGCCGCCGCTGGTGCTCCTCGCCGCCCCGGCCACGCTCTCCCTGCGGCGTGGCGCCGCCAATGCCTTCGACTGGTTCGGCATGATGACATTCACCTTGCTGGCCGGTCTGATCTGGCTCGGCTGGCTGGCGATGGTGGCCGGCGTGCCGCCACGCATCGCCAACAACTTCGCCAGGCTGGAGCCGGGCTTCGTCGCCGTCTTCTCGCCCGCCGCCTTCGCCGCCTCGCTGGGACTGACTTTCGCCTGGCTCTGGCTGATCTTCAAAAGTCCGCGCTCCCCCCAGCGCGGCACGGCACACTGGGCGGCCGGCGTCACGCTCTGCTGGGGGCTGCTCATGGCTCTTTGGCTGCCCTTGATTGACTACGACAGGAGTTACCGAGGCATGACCGCCAGCCTCAAGGCTGCACTGCCAAAAGATGCCGGCTGCATCGGCAGTCGCGGACTCGGCAGCAGCCAGCGGGCCGCCTTCCATTATTTCGCCGGGATCAAGACTATGCGGGAGGGTCGCCGGGCTGCCGTCACTTGCCAGTTGTTCCTCGTCCAGGGTGCCGCCCAGAAGGAAGTCTTGCCGCACGGAACGGGCTGGCGCAAGATTTGGGAGGGCGGTCGCCCCAGCGACCGCAACGAACGTTTCAGGCTCTACGCCAGGAAATGATCCCGCTCACGCAAACACCGCAATGGCAGGCCCTCGCCGCGCACGCAGGCGCGCTGGCCGGACAACATCTGGACGAGCTTTTCGCCGCCGATCCTCGGCGCTTCGCGCGCCTGTTCCTGCAATGCGGCAACCTGCTGGCGGATTTCTCCAAGCAGCGCCTCACTGTCGAGACGCTCGCTCTCCTCGTCCGCCTCGCCGAGGCGCGCGACCTGGCCGGCTTCCTGCGGCGAATGAGCGCAGGCGAGGCCATCAACGCCACGGAGAATCGCGCCGCCCTGCACATCGCCCTGCGCGCCGAGCGGCCTTACCGCGTCGGCGGCAAGGATGTCCTGCCGGAGGTGCTGGCGACGCGTGCGCGCATGCGCGAGTTTAGCGAAGCCATCCGCTCGGGCGCCTGGCGCGGCAGCGGCGGCGCCTCGATCAACGCCGTGGTCAATCTCGGCATCGGCGGCTCCGACCTCGGACCGCGCATGGCCACGCAAGCGCTGCGGGAATATGCCGACCCGCGCCTCACCGTGCGCTTCGTCGCCAACATCGACCCGGCCGAATTCGCCGACACGGTGCGCGATCTCGACCCCGTGCGCACCCTGTTCATCGTCTCCTCGAAAACCTTCACGACGCAGGAGACGCTGGCCAATGCCCGCGCCGCCAAGAGCTGGCTCGGCAACGCCGACTCGGCGCGACATTTCCTCGCCGTCAGCAACAACGTCGCGGCGGCGCAGGCCTTCGGCATCCCGGCGGAGAACTGCCTCGCCATGGCCGAATGGGTGGGGGGGCGCTTCTCGATGTGGTCGGCCATCGGCCTGCCGCTCGCCTGTTCCATGGGCATGGACGCCTTCGAGGAACTGCTCGCCGGCGCGCGCGAGATGGACGAGCATTTCCTCGCCGCACCATTCGCCGAGAACCTGCCCGTGCTGATGGCGCTCGTCGGCCTGTGGAACATCGATTTTCTCGGTGCCGAGTCGCTCGCCGTGATTCCCTATGCCCACCGCCTGGGACTGCTGCCGGCCTACCTGCAGCAGCTCGAGATGGAAAGCAACGGCAAGCGCATCACGCTCGACAACGAGGACGTCGGCTGCGCCACCGCGCCTATCCTCTGGGGCATGGCCGGCTCGGTCGGCCAGCACGCCTTCCACCAGCTCTTCTACCAGGGCACGCGGCTGACGCCGATCGACTTCATCGTGCCGGTCGGCGACGCCAGTCCCGAGCAGGAAGCGCTGGTCGCCAATGCCCTGGCGCAGAGCGCGGCACTGATGAAGGGAAAGACGCTCGAGGAGGCGCGCAGCCAACTGGTCGCCGCCGGCAAAACCCCCGCGGAGGCGGACCGCCTGGCGCCGCACCTCGCCTGCCCAGGCAACCAGCCGAGCACGACGCTGCTGATGCCAAAGCTGACGCCGCGCGCGCTGGGCAGCCTGATCGCCCTCTACGAGCACAAGGTGGCGGTGCAGGGCTGCCTGTGGGGCGTGAACAGCTTCGACCAGTGGGGCGTCGAGCACGGCAAGCAGATGGCGCGCGAGATCCTGCCGAAGCTGCTCGAAGGCACGGGCGAGTTCGACGCCTCCACCGCCGGCCTGCTCGCCGCCATCCGCGCCATGCGGAAGGCGTGACTACAGTCTGATGAAATTCTCCCGGTAGTAGCGCAACTCCTCGATCGACTCGTGGATGTCCGCCAGCGCCGTGTGCGCGCCCCTCTTCACCACGCCCTTGAAGACCTCCGGCTTCCAGCGCCGGGCCAGCTCCTTCAGCGTGCTGACGTCGAGGTTGCGGTAGTGGAAGTACGCCTCCAGGCCCGGCAGCCAGCGCGCCATGAAGCGGCGGTCCTGGCAGATCGAGTTGCCGCACATCGGCGAAGTCCGCTCCGGCACGTATTCGCGCATGAAGGCCAGCAGGATGTCCGTCGCCGCCTTCTCGTCGGTCGTCGACGCGCGCACCTTGTCGATCAGGCCCGACTTGCCGTGGGTGCTCTTGTTCCAGTCGTCCATGGCCTCGAGCACGGCGTCGGGCTGGCGGATGACCATGACGGGGGATTCGGCGAGGATGTTGAGCGCGCCGTCGGTCGCCACCATGGCGATCTCGATGACCCTGTCGCGGTCGGGGTCGAGGCCGGTCATCTCCATGTCCAGCCAGATGAGGTTGTTGGGGTCCTGTGCCATAATTTTGCGGAAATGCGAAAGCCTGCATTCTGTCACAGTTCATATCAGCGCATGATTCCGGGATGACGAACGCCTTCACCGCGCTGTTTCTTGCCGCGCTGGTCCTGACCACCGTGCTGCGACTGTGGCTGGCCCAGCGCCACGTGCGCCACATCGCCGCCCATCGCGATGCCGTACCAGACGCCTTCCGCGAAATCATCGCGCTGCAAGCGCACCGGCGTGCCGCCGACTACACGACGGCCAGGGTGCGCCTGGCCATGGTCGAGGTCGTCGCGGGCGCCGGCCTCGTGCTGGCGCTGACGCTCGGCGGCCTCCTGCAGGCGATGCACGCGGGGTGGGCGGCGCTCGGCCTCGACAACCTGCCGCTCGGCCTGGCCTTCATCGCCGGCCTCGCCGTGCTGAATGCGGTAATCGACCTGCCCTTCTCGTTGTGGCGGACCTTCGTCATCGAGGAGCGCTTCGGTTTCAACAAGATGACCCCGCGCCTGTTCGCCATCGACGCTGCCAAGGGCGCGCTGCTCGGCGCCGTGATCGGCCTGCCGCTGCTCGCAGCAGTGCTCTGGCTGATGGAACGGATGGGCGATTACTGGTGGCTCTATGTCTGGCTGTTCTGGCTCGGTTTCAACCTGCTGGCGCTGCTCATCTACCCGACCGTGATCGCGCCGCTGTTCAACAAGTTCACCCCGCTTGCCGACGAATCCCTGCGCAGCCGCATCGAGGCGCTGCTGGCGCGCTGCGGCTTCCGCTCGAGCGGCCTGTTCGTCATGGACGGCTCGAAGCGCTCGTCCCATGGCAACGCCTACTTCACCGGCTTCGGCGCCGCCCGCCGCATCGTCTTCTTCGACACCTTGCTGGAAAAACTGGCGCCGGCCGAGATCGAGGCAGTGCTGGCGCACGAGCTCGGGCACTACAAGCGTCGCCACGTCTGGAAGCGCATCGGCCTGCTCGCGCTGGCGAGCCTCGCCTTCCTCTGGCTGCTCGGCGCGCTGATCGATGCGCCATGGTTCTACGCCGGCCTCGGCATGCAGGCGCAGGGCGCGGCGCCGGCACTGGTGCTGTTCTCGCTGGTCATTCCGCTATTCGCCTTCCCGCTCTCGCCGCTGATGAGCGCACTGTCGCGTCGCCACGAATACGAGGCGGATGCCTATGCCGCACGGCAGACGCGCACCGCCGACCTCGTCGCCGCGCTGGTCAAGCTCTACCGCGACAACGCCGCCACGCTGACCCCCGACCCGCTCTACTCGACATTCTACGATTCCCACCCGCCGGCAGCGGCAAGAATCGCGCACCTGCAGGGAACGTAGGCCTCGCCGTGCCGCGGAAACCGACTTTTTCGGAAGGCACCGTCGTCGCCGCCTTCGGCCGGCAATACGAAATCGAGCTCGACGGCGGCGGCCTCGCCCTCTGCTATCCGCGCGGCAAGAAAAGCCACGTCGCCTGCGGCGATCGCGTCAGGGTCGAGCTCTCGTCACCCGACCACGGCGTCATCGCCGAAGTGGCGCCGCGCCGCACCCTGCTCTACCGCAGCGACGCCTTCCGCCAGAAGCTCATCGTCGCCAATGCCACGCAGGCAGCCATCGTCGTCGCCGCCGAGCCTTCCTTCAGCGACGAACTGGTGACGCGCTGCATCGTCGCCGCCGAGCAGCAGCACATGCGCGTGCTGATCGTGCTGAACAAGACCGATCTCGCCGATCGCATCGAAGCCGCCCGGCAGCAGCTCGCGTCCTTCCGTGCGCTTGGCTACCCGGTGGTGGAACTGTGCGCGAGGCGCGACGCAGCAGCACTGCGCCACTACCTTGCCGGGCAGCGCAGCGTTCTTGTCGGGCAGTCCGGCATGGGCAAGTCCACCCTGATCAACGCCCTGTTGCCCGAAGCCCAGGCGGCCGTGCGCGAGATTTCCGAGGCGCTGGATTCCGGCAAGCACACCACCACCCATGCGCGGCTGTATCGGCTTGACGAGGACACGAGCCTGATCGACAGTCCTGGCATGCAGGAGTTCGGCCTGGCGCACCTTTCCCGCGCCGAGATCGAGCAAGGCTTCCGCGAATTCCACCCCTACCTCGACAAGTGCCGCTTCCGCGACTGCCGCCACGAACACGAGCCGGATTGCGCCCTGCGCATCGCCGTCGCCGCCGGCGCCATCGGCGCGCGCCGCTTCGAGCAGTTCCACGCCATCTGCGCCAGCAGCGGCAAATAGGAAAAGCCAGTCGCTGCGGCACGGCGGCAAAACCGCTACACTCGCCCTGCATGGAAAATCTGCTCTACTGGATCGGCCTGGCTGCCGTCGCTGTAAATGCCCTGACCGGGGTGCTCGACGCCGGCCGCAAGCAGATGGACCTCGTCGGCGTGACGATGGTGGGCTGCGCCACTGCGCTGGGCGGCGGCACCGTGCGCGATCTGCTATTGGACCGGCCGGTGTTCTGGATCGGCGACCAGACTTACCTCGTCGTCGCCCTGGCGACGACGCTGGCGGTCTTTTTTGCCGTGCGCGGCCTGCGCCTGCCGCCGCGCCTGTTCCTCATCCCCGACGCGGTCGGCCTGGCGCTGTTCACCATCGTCGGCACACAGGTCGCGCTGGAATGGCAGGCGCCCTGGCTGGCGGCGAGTCTGCTCGGCGTCATCACCGGCGTCGTCGGCGGCGTGCTGCGCGACGTGCTCTGCAACGAAGTGCCGCTGATTTTCGTGCGCGGCGAGCTCTACGCTTCGGCCGCCTGGCTCGGCGCGCTGACCCTTATCGGCCTGCAGGCGCTCGACGTCTCCGCGGTCACCGCCGCCTGGAGCGGCATGGCGGCGGTGCTCGCCGCGCGCCTGCTCGCCATGGCCTACCGCATCACCCTGCCCACCTATTCCGAGCGCGAATGAAATGGGCCGGTCGCCCGGCCCATTTCCAAAGCATCGCCGGATACCGCGTCAGACACGCTCCCAGATCGTCGTGATGCCTTGGCCGCCGCCGATGCACATGGTGGCGATGCCGTAGCGGCCGTTGCTGCGGATCAGTTCGTGCAGCAGCTTGGTGACGATCAACGCGCCGGTGGCGCCGACCGGATGACCGAGGGCGATGGCGCCGCCGTTGACGTTGGTCCTGGCAGGGTCGAAGCCGAGGCCCTTGGCCACGGTCAGCGACTGCACGGCGAAGGCCTCGTTGGACTCGATGACGTCGATCTTGTCCAGCGTCAGGCCGGCCTTGGCGAGCGCGACCTTGGTCGAGGGAATCGGGCCCTCGCCCATGACGTCGTTGGGCACGCCGGCGATGGCATAGGCGACCAGGCGCGCGATCGGCTTGTGGCCGCCGGCAGCCGCCTTGGCGGCATCGGCCAGAATCAGCGCAGCGGCGGCGTCGTTGATGCCCGAGGCGTTGCCGGCCGTCACCGTGCCGTCCTTCTTGAAGGCCGGCTTCATCTTGGCCAGCGTCTCCATCGTCGTGCCGGCGCGCGGATGCTCGTCGGTGTCGAACACCACGTCGCCCTTGCGGGTCTTCAGGGTGATCGGCGCGATCTGCGACTTGAAGCGGCCCTCCGCGATGGCTTTCGCCGCGCGGTTCTGCGATTCGACGGCGAAGGCGTCCTGCTGCTCGCGGGTAATGCCGTGCTTGGCCGCCAGGTTCTCGGCGGTGATGCCCATGTGGCCGACGCCGAACGGGTCGGTCAGCACGGCGACCATCGCATCGATCGCCTGGGTGTCGCCCATGCGCGCGCCCGAGCGCAGCGTCGGCATCAGGTAGGCGCCGCGCGACATCACCTCGACGCCGCCGCCGAGCGCGAAATCGGCGTCGCCGAGCAGGATGGCCTGCGCCGAGCTGACGATCGCCTGCTGCGACGAGCCGCACAGGCGGTTGACCGCGAACGCCACCGAGTCCATCGACATGCCGGCCTGGATGGTCGACACCCGCGCCACATAGGCGTAGCGCGATTCAGTCGGGATGCAATTGCCGACCGTGGCAAAGCCGATCTGCTTCGGATCCACGCCGGAACGGGCAATCGCCTCCTTGAACACCAAGCCGCCAAGCTCGGCCGGCTCCATGCCGGCAAGCGCGCCGCTGAAGGTGCCCACCGCGCTGCGCACGGCGCTCAGTACCACCACTTCTCTTTTGTCAGCCATTTCGTTACTCCTGAAAGGAAATCAACCTGCCCAGCTGGCGATGCCCAGCAGCGCCAGCAACAACAGACAGAGCACCAATGTGCGCCAGACCAGTCCGATTCCGCTCTGCATGAAATCGGCGTCGGCCTCCTCTCCCAGCCCCAGCTCGGGTCTTTCCGTCACTTCGCCCGATTCGACTATCGGCATGCCCAGGCGCACGCCCAGCGCGCCGGCACCGCTTGCAAGCAGTATACCCGCTGCCTCGTCCGGCCAGCGCGCCGCCTGGGTGCGCCAGCAATAAATTGCATCCTCGAAATCGCCGACAATGGCGAAGAAGGTTGCCGTGATGCGTACCGGCAGCCAGTCGATGACGGCGAACGCCTTGTCGGCAAAGCGGCCGAAGGTGCCGAACTCGGCGTCGCGCCGTACACCCCAATGGCGGAAAAAATAATACGCCAGGCGATACATCAGGGCGCCGGCCGGCCCCGGCAGCAGGACGAACCACACCACCACGGCGAAGACATGGCGATGCGAGGCGACCAGCGCCTCCTCCATCGCCAGGCGGGCAATCTCGGTGGTGCCGAGGCCGTCGGCCGAACGGCCGCGCCACTCGCCGAGCAGCGCCCGCGCGCGTTCCGTCTCGCCCATGCGCAGGGCTAGGTGGATGTCGGTGTAGTAGTGGCTGAACTGGCGGAAGCCCAGGGCCAGATAAAGGATCGCCACATTCCAGACGAAACCGAGCAGCGGATTCACCGCCATCAGCGCCAGATAGACGGCGGCGCAGGCGATCGTCGCCGGCAACACCGCCAGCAGCCAAGCGATCATGCCATGGCGCGCCTGGCCATCGTTGAAATGCCCCTCGAAGAAGCGTGCGTAGTGCGACAACGGCACGGCCACCGCCTTGCGCTCCGCCAACGGGCGCACCTGCTCCAGCAGCAGGACGACGATGAGGGAAATGATGGTCATGGAATAAGCGGTGGGGAGGGGACGGCTGACTGACGGATCGATTATCGCATTACTCGCCGTAGAGCAGGCGGTACAGGCTCACCAGCATGCCGGCCGTGGCGCCCCAGATGAAATACCCTTCATACGGCATGGCGTAGTAGTGGCGCATGACGCCGCCGATCTCCATGCTGTGGCGCTGGTGATTGGCCGGGTCGAGCAGGAAGGCGAGCGGCGTTTCGAAGACCTCGGCCACCTCGAAGCTGTCCGGGTTGAGTTCGAAGGGCGGCCGCACCAGGCCGACCACCGGCGTGACGCTGAAGCCGGTTCCGGTGCGGTATTCGGGCAGCAGGCCGAGCACCTCGACGAGTTCGGAAGCGAGACCGATCTCCTCCGTCGTCTCGCGCAGCGCAGTAAAGGTCGGGGAGACATCGGTAACTTCGCAGCGTCCACCGGGAAAACTCACCTGCCCGGCGTGGTCATGGAGATGGGCGGTGCGCTGGGTAAACAACACCGTCAGCCCTTCCGAACGCTCGATGACCGGCACCAGCACCGCAGCAGGCGTCAACCCCGGCGGCACGGCGTCCTCCTCCACCGCCTTCAACTGGCGCGGGCCGGCAAGGCGACGCCGCAGCCAGTCGGCCGTCGGTGCACCGGCATCCGGATGCAGGGAATGTGGCCAGGCTCTCAAGGGTCAATAGCGCTTGCGCAGCGTCATGGTCTGGCCGTCGCGCTTCATTTCCATGCGGTTGAGGAAGCTCATGCCGAGGAGGGCCACCGGCATGTCGTGCTGATGAACGATCCCCTCGACCTCGTTCAGGGTGACATCGCCGACGCGCACGGTGGAAAGCGTCACCACCCAGGCGGGCGTGATGCCGTTGGCCGTCTGCACCATGACCGGGCGGGCATTGGCGATGCTGACGTTGGCCCGGCGCGCATCGGAGGCGCCGAGGGCGACGCTGGTGGCGCCGGTGTCCACCATGAAGCGGATGGTCGCGCCGTTGACCGTGCCGGTGGTGATGAAATGGCCGCGGCCGTCCGCCGTCAGGCTGGTGGTCTGGGCACCGCCGCCGTCGCCGCCGGCATGGGCGTGCTGGCCGATGGCCAGTCGCTGGCGCCTGGCGCCGATCTCCACCGTGGCGCTGTCCTGATCCACGGCAATCAGCCTGACACCGCCAATGTTGGCGCCGACCGGCACGGTACGCGGCGCGCCGCCGTCGATGACCAGAACGGCCTTGCCGGGAAACAGGCCGACCACGCCGACATCGGCAGCCCGGGCCGGCTGCACGGCCAATGCGCAGAACAGCGCGCACAGGCTAGAATTCGCCAGCCGTCCCAACCACCCATTCTTCGTGAAACCCGTCGCCATCTTCCGCCATTTCCCCACCGAGGGTCCGGGCTATTTTGCCACATTCCTGGACCGTCACTCGATCCCCTGGACGCTAATCCGCATCGACGAGCTGGAGACCGTGCCTGACGGCGTCGACGACTTCTCCGGGCTGGTCTTCATGGGCGGGCCGATGAGCGTCAATGATCCGCTGCCCTGGATAGCGCAATCGTGTGCGCTAATCCGCGCCGCCGTCGCCGCCGGCCTGCCGGTGCTCGGCCATTGCCTGGGTGGCCAGCTCATCGCCAAGGCGCTCGGCGGCACCATCACGCGGAATCCGGTGAAGGAGATCGGCTGGGGCCCGGTGCGCGTGCTCGACAACCCTCCCGCGCGCGACTGGTTCGGCAACCTCGCCGGCTTCGAGACGTTCCACTGGCACGGCGAGACCTTCAGCATTCCCCCCGGCGCCGCGCGCCTGCTGGAGAGCGCGCACTGCGCCAACCAGGCCTATGCGCTGGGCAAGACCTTCGGCATGCAGTGCCACGTCGAGATGACGGAGGAGATGATCCGGCAATGGTGCATCGACGGCGCCGGGGAAATCGCCGCCGCCCGGAGCCCCGCGGTGCAGGCACCGGCGACCATGCAGGCAGGCATGGCGCCGAGGGTAGCGGCACTCAACGCCGTCGCCGACCGCATCTACACGCGCTGGATCGAAGGCCTGAAGCGGGACTGATCAGTCGCGGAAGTTGTTGAACTGCAGCGGCACGTCAGTGACGGATTTCCTCACCAGGGCGATGACCTCCTGCAGCACGTCCTTCTTGGCGCCGGAGACGCGCACCGCCTCGCCCTGGATGCTGGCCTGCGCCTTGAGCTTGCTGTCCTTGATGGCCTTGACGATCTTCTTGGCCAGATCGCCGGCGACGCCCTCCTTCACCGTCACCACCTGCTTGACCTTGTTGCCGCCGATTTTCTCGGTCTCGCCGCGATCGAGGTAGCGCAAGTCCACGTTGCGCTTGGCCAGCTTGGCGGTCAGGACATCATAGAGCTGGCCGAGCTTGAACTCGTCGTCGGCGAACAGCGTCAGCGTGCCCTCGCCCTGCTCGATGCGGGCGTCGGAGCCCTTGAAGTCGAATCGGTTGGCGACCTCCTTGTTCGACTGCTCGGCGGCGTTGCGCAACTCGACCTGATTGACTTCGGACACGATATCGAACGACGGCATGGCTTCCTCCGCTGGCGGGTAAGACGGTGCCCCTTATTTGAAGTGGCAGACGTAATCGAGCAGCTCCAGCGTCTCGATGTCGAAGCTGCTGTTGCCCGGTACGCTGAACTGCTCGCCGGCGCCGTATTCCCGCCACTGACTTTCCCCCTTCAGGCGCACGCGGCAGCGGCCGGCATTGATCTCCATGACTTCCGGCGCGGCAGTGTTGAAGACGAGCTGCGACGGAAAGATCGCGCCGACGGTCTTCTTCGTGCCGTCGGCGAAGAGCACGGTGTGGCTGACGCACTTGCCGTCGAAATAGACATTGGCCTTCTTCACCACGGATACGTTGTCGAACTGCGACATCTCAGATCCCCCACATTTTCTTGATGATGGCCTTGGCGACGAAGCCGAGCATGCCGAAGGCCAATACGAAAAACAGAATGAACGTTCCGGTCTTGCCTGCCTTCGACTTCCAGGCCAGTTCGCCGATGATGAACAGCATGTACAGGATAAACGCCGTCAGGCCGAAGGTCAGGCCGAACTCGGCGATCTCCGCTTCGGTGTAGCCGAAGACCGTCCCGGGCATTGCCGGCGGGCTCCTCAGCGCTTGCGCCGGGCACGATTCGCCGCGATGCGCATGCGCAGGGCGTTCAGCTTGATGAAGCCGCCCGCGTCGCGCTGGTCGTAAGCGCCGGCATCGTCCTCGAAGGTGGCGATGGTCGGGTCGAACAGCGAATCCGTCTTCGAGTCGCGGCCGACGAGGATGACGTTGCCCTTGTACAGCTTCAGCCGCACCCAGCCGTTCACGGTCTGCTGGGTGTGGTCGATCAGCGCCTGCAACGCCCGGCGCTCCGGGCTCCACCAGTAGCCGTTGTAGATCAGGCTGGCATAGCGCGGCATCAGGTCGTCCTTCAGGTGCGCCACCTCGCGGTCGAGGCACACCGACTCGATAGCGCGGTGCGCGCGCAACAATATGGTGCCGCCGGGCGTCTCATAGCAGCCGCGCGACTTCATGCCGACATAGCGGTTCTCGACAAGATCGAGGCGGCCGATGCCGTGCTTGCCGCCAAGCTGGTTGAGCGTAGCCAGCAGTTCGTGGGCCTTCATCTTCCTGCCGTTGATGGCGACGAGATCGCCCTGCTTGAACTCGAGGTCGAGATATTCGGCCTTGTTTGGCGCCTTCTCCGGGGACACCGTCCAGCGCCACATCGACTCCTCGGCCTCGGCCGCCGGATTTTCCAGATGGCGGCCCTCATAGGAGATGTGCAGCAGGTTGGCGTCCATCGAATAGGGCGAGCCGCCCTTCTTGTGCTTCATGTCCACCGGGATGCCGTGCGTCTCGGCGTAGGCCATCAGCTTCTCGCGCGAGAGCAGGTCCCATTCGCGCCACGGCGCGATGACCTTGACGTTCGGCATCAGCGCATAGGCGCCCAGTTCGAAACGCACCTGGTCGTTGCCCTTGCCGGTGGCGCCGTGCGAGATGGCATCGGCGCCGGTTTTCTTCGCGATCTCCACCAGCCGCTTGGCGATGAGCGGGCGGGCGATCGAGGTACCGAGCAGGTATTCGCCTTCATAGACGGTATTGCAGCGGAACATCGGGAAGACGAAATCGCGCACGAACTCCTCGCGCAGGTCGTCGATGAAGATGTTCTGCTTCCTGATGCCGAACTTGAGCGCCTTGGCACGCGCCGGCTCGAGTTCCTCGCCCTGGCCGAGATCGGCGGTGAAGGTGACGACCTCGCAGCCGTAGGTGTCCTGCAGCCACTTGAGGATGACGGAGGTGTCGAGGCCGCCCGAGTAGGCGAGCACGACTTTCTTGACGCCGGAAGACTTCTTGGTTCTGTTCATGATTGCCAGTGCCGTAAGGTCAGGAATTCACGCGCCCGAGGAGCAGGCACTCCATCAGGGCCTTCTGGGTGTGCAGCCGGTTCTCCGCCTCGTCCCACACCACGCTGTGCGGGCCGTCGATCACCTCGGCGGCGACTTCCTCGCCGCGGTGGGCGGGCAGGCAGTGCATGAAGAGCGCATCGGGCTTGGCCATGCGCATCATTTCGGCGTCGACCTGCCAGTCCTCGAAAGCGCGGCGACGCGCCTCGTTCTCCGCCTCGAAGCCCATCGAGGTCCACACGTCGGTGGTGACGAGATCGGCGCCGCGCACGGCATCCATCGGATCGGAAAACTCCTCGTAGTGGTCGTCGCCGAAGAGGCCGGCGCGCTCGGGCTCGACTTCGTAGCCGGGCGGTGTCGACACATGCACGTTGAAGTCGAACACCTCGGCCGCCTGCAGCCAGGTGTTGCAGACATTGTTGGAATCGCCGATCCAGGCCACGGTCCTGCCCGCAATCGAGCCGCGGTGCTCGATGAAGGTGAAGATGTCGGCGAGAATCTGGCAGGGATGGTATTCATTGGTCAGGCCGTTGATCACCGGCACGCGCGAATGGCGCGCGAAGCGCTCGACGATGTCCTGCTCGAAGGTGCGGATCATGACGATGTCGCACATGCGCGAGATGACCTGGGCGGCGTCCTCCACCGGCTCGCCGCGGCCGAGCTGCGAGTCGCGCGTGCTGAGGAAGATCGCCGCACCGCCGAGCTGATGCATGCCGGCCTCGAAGGAAAGCCGCGTGCGCGTGCTCTGCTTCTCGAAGATCATCACCAGGGTGCGGTCGAACAGCGGGTGGTACGGCTCGTAGCGTTTGAACTTGTCCTTGATCCAGCGCGTGCGGGCGAAGACGTACTCCAGCTCGTCGCGGGTTAAGTCCTTCAGCTGCAGGAAATGCTTCGGTGCGGCCATGGCGGACCGTCCTCAGGCAAGGAATTCGCGTATCAGCGGGGCAAGAAGGGCAACGAGTTCCCGCGCATCGTCATCGCTGAAGACCAACGGCGGCAGCAAGCGCACCACCCTGTCGGCGGTGACATTGATGAGCAGGCCGCGCTCGAGCGCCCGCGCCACCAGCTCGCCGCAAGGCCGGTCCAGTTCGATGCCGATCATCAGGCCGTCGCCGCGAATGGCGACGATGCCGGCCTGGCCTTCCAGCGCCGTGGCAAAGTCGGCGCGAAGCTTGTTGCCGAGCGTCGCGGCGCGCTTGAGCAGGCCATCCTCCTCGATCACCGCCAGGGTGGTCAGGGCCGCCGTACAGGCGAGCGGGTTGCCGCCGAAGGTGGAGCCGTGGTTGCCCGGCTTGAACACGCCGGCGGCGGATCCCGCCGCCAGGCAGGCGCCGATCGGCACGCCCGAGCCCAGGCCCTTGGCCAGCGTCATCACGTCAGGCCTGACGCCGGCATGCTGGCTGGCGAACCAGGTGCCGGTGCGTCCAAGCCCGCACTGTATCTCGTCGAACATCAACAGCCAGCCGCGCTCGTCGCAAATGCGGCGCAAACCGCTCAGGTATTCCGCATGGGCGACATGGATGCCGCCCTCGCCCTGGATCGGCTCGAGCAGCACGGCAACGACGTTCTGGTTGTTGGCGGCCACGTTCTCCACGGCGGCAAGATCGTCGAAGGGCACGCGCACGAAGCCGCCCACCAGCGGCTCGAAGCCGGCCTGCACCTTGCGGTTGCCGGTCGCCGACAGCGTGGCCAGGGTGCGGCCGTGGAAGGCCTTCTCCATGACCACGATGGCCGGCACGTCGACGCCTTTCTGATGGCCGAACATGCGGGCCAGCTTGATGGCCGCCTCGTTGGCCTCGCAGCCTGAATTGCAGAGGAAAACCTCGTCCATGCCGGAGAGGGTCGCCAGCCGATCGCCAAGCTGTTCCTGCTCGCGGATGCGATAGATGTTCGAGGCATGCAGGATGCGCCCGGCCTGTTCGGCAATGGCCTTGACCAGGCGCGGATGGGCATGACCCAGCGTCGATACTGCGATGCCCGCCAAGGCATCGAGATAGCCACGACCGGCTTCATCGTAGACCCGCGCACCCCGTCCGTGCGTGAACGCCACGGGGAGCCGGGCATAGGTGTTCATCAAGTGCGACATAAGGAATTTCCGCTGCAAAAAGCGAAGGCGGCTTGCGCCGCCTCTCACAAACACATCTTAAGCGAAAATGCACTCCTTGTATATACTGGACAGCATGGCGCGCATCGCGGTTTTCAACCAGAAGGGCGGGGTCGGCAAGACCACCACTGCCCTCAATCTTGCCGCGGCCATGGCGCGGCAGAAACAGCCGGTGCTGCTGGTAGACCTCGATCCTCAGGCGCATCTTTCGGCAGTGCATGGGCGCGCCCTGGGCGATGCCTCCGGCAGCGTCTTCGCCTTCTACCAGGATGGGCGCCCGCTGGCCGAACTGCAGATCGATTGGGAAGGCATCGGCCGGCTGATCCCGGCCCATGCCGAACTCATCAAGGTTGACTCGGTCTTCGGCAAGGGACCGACCATCCTCAATCGCCTCAATCAGGGGCTCAACGATCTCGGCACGGATCAGGACGGCCGCAGCGTGGTAATCGACTGCTGCCCGTTTCTGGGCGTGCTCTCGCTCAACGCGGTATTCGCCGCCGATCGCCTGCTGGTGCCGATTTCCTCGGACTTCCTCGCCCTGCGCGGGGCAATGCAGGTGGAGCGAACCCTGCAGGCCCTCGAGCCGGTACTGAAACGTCGTGTCGAGCGACGCTACCTCCTGACGCGATTCGACCGCCGCCGCAACATGAGCTTCGAGATCCAAAAGCGCCTCATCGAGCAGTTCGGCGAAGAAGTCTGCCAAACCGTGATTTCCGAAAATGTCGCCGTGGCCGAGGCACCGGCCTGCAACCTGGACGTCTTCAGCCATGCGGCCATGTCACGTGGCGCACAGGACTATGCCGCCTTGGCAAAAGAATTGGTACAGATGGGTTTCTACTAGCGCGTGATCAGGGCGATCACGTCTTCGTAGCTGGCAGGTACGGCCTTCGGCGCCGTTTGCTGGCAGCTCCGGGCAAGAATCTCGCAGTCGCGATAAATCTGCCGAAGCTTGCGCTCCGCCTCATCCGCATCGCGGCCCGGTATCAACAGGTTATCCACAACCAGGCCAACACGTGTCCTGATGCGAAACCCATATTTTTTGAGCAAGGGTGCCTGCATGTAAACCCCATAAAGTTCAATGGGATTTTCGAAGTATATGTGCAGTCTCCTAAAAATACAAGGTAGCTTCTTATTTTTGCTTGGGATTTTATTTATTGCATAATATTTAAGCAGAATTCACATTCCATGCACAATGATTCAATTTGACTGATCGGGGCAAAAGGAAAACTTGGCTTTTCTGGTAAAATTTCAATTTTGTTCCGGCTGGCGCCGCAGTATGCCGGAATACAAAATGTCCAAGCATCGGTAGCCACGACACGCCGGTCGCCAGGCCCATGTCAGAAAAGCCCCAAGAAAACTTCATCATCGTCGGCCTGACCTTGGACGGCAAGAAATTCCGCCCCAGTGATTGGGCCGAGCGCCTGTGCGGCATCATGTCGGCCTTCGGCGCCGATCACCGCATGAGTTATTCTCCCTACGTGCGACCCGGCCTCCATCTCGGCGAGAAATGTGTCTATGTCGCCGCACGCCTCTACGAGTTCGAGCCGATGGCTTACAACTTCCTCGGCAGCTTTGCCAAGGACAACGCGCTCCAGGTGATCAAAACGGGAAGGCCGGACGCCAAGTCCGACGACTGAAGAAAGAAATGGCGGCCGGAACCGGCCGCCATTCGCAGGGACTTGCCTAGTTTACAGCGCCTTGATGGCGGCGGACAGGCGGCTCTTGTGGCGAGCCGCCTTGTTCTTGTGAATGATCTTCTTGTCGGCGATGCTGTCGATGGTGCCCATCGACTCGTTGAGAACCTTCTGGGCGGCAGCCTTGTCGCCTCCGGCAATCGCCTTGCGAACGCTCTTGATGGCGGTGCGCAGCTCGGAACGCTGGCTGAAATTGCGGGCACGACGCTTGATCGCCTGACGGGCACGCTTGCGGGCTTGTGCGGAGTTGGCCATGTGGAATCTGCTAAGGCTTGGAAAAGGGGCGCATTTTAGGCCGTTTCCGGCCTGAATGCAAGCAGCGCGAATGGAGGTCAAAGTCGATACCATTGCCCCCTTATGAACCTGCTCAAGGCCCTCGCCACCGTCAGCAGCATGACGCTGCTGTCGCGCATTCTGGGCTTCGCCAGGGACTTCGTCATCGCCCGTACCTTCGGCGCCGGCATGGCCACCGACGCCTTTTTCGTCGCCTTCCGCCTGCCCAACCTGCTGCGGCGCCTGTTCGCCGAGGGTGCCTTTTCCCAGGCTTTCGTGCCGATTCTGGCCGAATACAAGAACAAGCGCGAGACGGAGGAAACGCGCCGCCTGGCCGACCATGTCGCGACCCTGTTGTTCCTGGCGCTGCTGGCGGTGACCCTGCTCGGCATCGCGGTGACGCCGGTGCTGATCTACATTTCGGCGCCGGGCTTCGCCGCCGATGCGGACAAGTTCGAACTGACCGTCACGCTCACCCGCATCGCCTTCCCCTACATCCTGTTCATCTCGCTGGTGTCGTTCGCCGGCGGCATCCTCAACACCTGGAGCCGCTTCGCCGTGCCGGCCTTCACGCCGGTACTGTTGAACCTGTCGTTCATCGGCATGGCGCTGTTCGCCGCGCCCTACTTCGATCCGCCGGTGCTGGCGCTGGCCTGGGCGGTGTTCCTCGGCGGCGTGCTGCAGCTCGCCCTGCAACTGCCTTTCCTGGCAAAGATCGGCATGCTGCCGCGCTTCTCGGTGTCCCTGCAGGACGAGGGCGTCCGCCGCATCCTCAAGCTGATGCTGCCGGCGCTGTTCGGCGTCTCCGTGTCGCAGATCTCGCTGCTCATCAACACCATCTTCGCATCGTTCCTGCCGACCGGCAGCGTCTCCTGGCTCTACTACGCTGACCGCCTCATGGAATTTCCCTCCGGCCTGCTCGGAGCCGCCCTCGGCACCATCCTGCTGCCCAGCCTGTCCAGGAGCCACGCCGAGAACGACCATCGCGAATTCTCCGCCCTGCTCGACTGGGGCCTGCGCCTGACTTTCCTGCTCACCCTGCCGGCGGCGCTGGCGCTGGCCCTGCTCGCGGTGCCGCTGCTGGCCACCCTGTTCAACTACGGCGCCTTCCAGGCCGACGACGTGCTGAGGACGCGCGAAGCCCTCGTCGCCTACAGCGTCGGCCTCACCGGCCTCATCCTGGTCAAGGTGCTGGCGCCCGGCTTTTATGCCCGGCAGAATATCCGCACGCCGGTGAAGATCGCGCTCGTCACGCTGGCCGCCACGCAGGCGATGAATGCTGTCTTCATTGTGCCGCTCGCCCACGCCGGCCTGGCGCTGTCGATCGGGCTGGCTTCCTGCCTGAATGCGGCGCTGCTCTGGCGCGGTTTGCGCCGGCGCGGCGACTACATGCCGCTGCCCGGCTGGCGACTATTCGGCCTGAAGCTGGCGGCCGCCCTGGCGGCGATGGGGCTGGTGCTGTGGTTCGGCATGGGTACGCAGGCGCACTGGATCGGTGCGCCGCCGCTGGAACGTGTGCTGCGCCTGGCGGCGCTGGTGGCGGCCGGTGGTACGGCCTACTTCGGCACCCTCTGGCTGCTCGGCTTCCGGCTGAAGGATTTCACCAAGAAGGGCAGAACGTAACTCAGAGGAGGAGACGATGAAGTTCTGGACCGACAGCTTCACCCGCATCATCCACGGCGATAACGCCTTCTGCATTCCTCATTCGCCAAACCATGTCCGATTCGGCGGCAACCACAATCCGCACTTCGCCTGGTCCGATCTGCCGCCCGGTACGCAATCCCTGGTGCTGCTCTGCCACGATCCCGACGTGCCCAGCCGCGGCGACGACGTCAACCAGGAAGGCCGCACGGTGCCGGCTTCGCTGCCGCGCGTGGATTTTTTCCACTGGGTGCTGGTCGATTTGCCGCCGGCGCCGGCGCAGATCGAGGCCGGCGAGTTCTCGCAGGACGTCATGCCGCGCGGCAAGAACGGCCCGGGCACGGCGCGCGGCGCGCGCCAGGGACTGAACGACTACACCGGCTGGTTCGCCGGCGACAAGGACATGGCCGGCGACTACTTCGGCTACGACGGACCCTGCCCGCCGTGGAACGACGAACTGCCGCACCACTACGTGTTCACGCTCTACGCGCTGGATGTCGCGCGTTGCCCGGTGGAGGGCAAATTCACCGGACAGCAGGTGCGCGAGGCGATCGAGGGCCACGTCCTCGCCGAGGCCAGCGTCACCGGCCTCTACACGCTCAATCCGGATGTGAAATTGTTGTAGTCATTCCCCCCGCGCCGTACCCTCGCGGCGCGGGTCGGCGGCGCCCAGCCATTCGTCTCCGCGCCGCAGGATCAGCGACAGGCCGCTGGTCATCTCCTGCACGGTCACGCTGTGGCCGAGTTGCTCCAGCGCCGGTCGCAGCGATTCGGCCGGCGTGCCACGCTCCAACTCGGTCGGGCCGTTGCGGCTGCCGTAGTGCGGCAACGCCACCGTCCCGGCGGGCGAGAGATGCCAAGCGATCAAAGCCAGAATCGCCTTCGCCACATAGTTGATGATCCGGCTGCCGCCGGGCGAGCCGAGAATCGCAGCGACACGCCCCGTCTTGTCGTAGACGATGGTCGGCGCCATCGACGAGAGCGGCCGTTTGCCCGCCTCGACACGGTTGGCGACCGGCTTGCCGCCCTCTTCCGGCCGGAAGGAAAAATCCGTCAGCTGGTTGTTGAGCAGAAAGCCATGCACCATGATGCGGCTGCCGAAGGCCGCCTCGACCGAACTGGTCAGCGCGACGGCATTGCCTTCGTTGTCGACGATGGAAAGATGGGTCGTCGCCGGCAGTTCGGCGGGCGTGTCCTCGCCGAACGATTGCTGCAGAGGCAGCTCGCCCGCAACTGCGCGACCCATGCTGGCCTCCCTGCGAATCAGCTGCGCGCGCGCTGCCAGGTAGGCCGGATCGAGCAGCGCTATCACGGGCACGTCGACGAAGGCGGGATCGGCGAGATAGCGGGCGCGGTCGGCAAAAGTCAGCCTCCCCGACTCGGCGAAGCGATGCACGCTTGCGGGCGAGAGCGGCGCCTGCGGCGAAACAGGCTCGGCAAAAGTCAGCAGCTGCAGCACGGCGAGTCCGCCCGAGCTCGGCGGCGGCATGCCGCAGACCCGATAGCCGCCAAGCCGCTCGGCGCAGAGCGGCTCGCGTTCGACAACCTTGTAGGCGGCCAGGTCCGCCTCGCTCAGGTCTCCCGGATTTTTTGCATGGGATCGCGCGGCGGTTGCGATGTCGCGCGCGACCGGGCCTTCGTAGAAAATCTTCGTGCCGTGCTGCGCCAGCGCCAGCAGTACGAAGCCGTAGGCGCGGTTGACGATCTTCGTCCCGACCGGCCTGGGCCGGCCGTCGGCCTCGTAATAAAGCTGGCGCGCCTGCGGATCGTCGCGCAGGAAGCGGTCCTCCGCCAGCAGCCTGTGCAGGCGCGGCGACATCGGGAAACCCTCGACGGCTAGGCGCAGCGCCGGTGCGAACAATTTCGGCCACGGCGTGCGGCCATGGTTGCGGTAGACCTGATCGAGCAACGCCGGCAGGCCCGGCACGCCGACCGAGCGGCCACCCACCGCCGCCTCGAAAAACGGCAGCGGCTGGCCGTCTGCGCCGATGAAGCGCTCGGGCCGCGCCGCCGCCGGTGCCGTTTCGCGCCCGTCGTAGGCGCGCAGCTTGTTCGTGTGCGCATCGTGGTAGAGCAGGAAGCCGCCGCCGCCCAGCCCAGAGGACTGCGGCTCGACCAGGTTCAGTACCAGCTGCGCAGCAATCGCCGCGTCCGCCGCCGTGCCGCCGGCACTGAGTATCTCCACCGCCGCATCGGTCGCCAGCGGATTCGCGGTGACGGCCATGAAGAGTCGGCCGCGCGCCTCCTTGACGGCGCCGACGCCGCTGGCGGCCTCCGGCTGCGCGGGGCGCTCCGCCTGCGCGAAACCAAAGGCCAGCAATGACAGTACCAGGAGGGCTTTTCTCATCGTCAAAAAAAAAACGGGCAACCCGCAGGTTGCCCGCATTGTTGCAGCGATTCGCGAATCAGGCCATCAGCGGGACGATCAGCAGCGCGACCAGGTTGATGATCTTGATCAGCGGGTTCACCGCCGGGCCGGCCGTGTCCTTGTAGGGGTCGCCCACGGTGTCGCCGGTGACGGCCGCCTTGTGCGCATCGGAACCCTTGCCGCCGAAGTGGCCGTCCTCGATGTACTTCTTGGCGTTGTCCCAGGCGCCGCCGCCGGTGGTCATCGAGATGGCGACGAAGAGGCCGGTGACGATGGTGCCGACGAGAAGCCCCCCGAGAGCCTGCGGGCCGAGGGCCAGGCCGACCACGATGGGCACGGCGACCGGCAGGATAGACGGGATCATCATCTCCTTGATGGCGGCCACGGTCAGCATGTCGACCGCGCGGGAGTAGTCCGGCTTGGCCGTGCCTTCCATGATGCCCTTGATCTCCTTGAACTGGCGGCGCACTTCGACTACCACGGCACCGGCGGAACGGCCCACCGCTTCCATCGCCATGGCAGCGAAGAGATAGGGGATCAGGCCACCGATGAAGAGGCCGATGATGACCATGTGGTTGGACAGGTCGAAGGAGATGCCCTTCAGGCCGGCCGCTTCCAGACCATGGGTGTAGTCGGCGAAGAGCACCAGCGCGGCGAGGCCGGCGGAGCCGATGGCGTAGCCCTTGGTCACCGCCTTGGTGGTATTGCCGACGGCATCCAGCGGATCGGTGACGTTGCGCACTTCCTTCGGCAGCCCCGACATTTCGGCGATGCCGCCGGCGTTGTCGGTGATCGGACCGTAAGCGTCGAGCGCCACGACGATGCCGGCCATCGAGAGCATCGAGGTTGCCGCGATGGCGATGCCGAACAGGCCGCCCAGCGCGTACGCGGCGTAGATCGCAGCGCACACCGAGATCACCGGCAGGGCGCAGGCCTTCATCGAGACGCCGATGCCGGCGATGATGTTGGTGGCGTGGCCGGTCTGGCAGGCGGCAGCGACGTGCTTCACCGGGGCGAAATCGGTGCCAGTGTAATACTCGGTGATCCACACCAGGGCGGCGGTGAGCACGAGGCCGACCACCGAGCAGCCGAACATGCTCATGGTGGTGATCCTGGCGGCGGGATCGCCAGCGCCGATCAGCCATTGGGTGACCGGATAGTAGGCGACCAAGGCCAGGATGCCCGCAACGGCCAGGCCGCGATAGAGGGCGTTCATGATCTTGCCGCCATCGCTGGCCTTGACGAAGAAGCAGCCGACGATGGAGGCGATGATCGACACGCCGCCGAGCGCCAGCGGATAGAGCAGCAGGTTTTCGCCCAGTCCCGGCGAGGTCTTGATCACCAGCGCGGCGAGCACCATCGTCGCGACGATGGTCACGGCGTAGGTCTCGAACAGGTCGGCGGCCATGCCGGCGCAGTCGCCGACGTTGTCGCCGACGTTGTCGGCGATCACCGCCGGGTTGCGCGGATCGTCCTCGGGAATGCCGGCTTCGACCTTGCCCACCAGATCGGCGCCGACGTCGGCGCCCTTGGTGAAGATGCCGCCGCCGAGACGGGCGAAGATGGAGATCAGCGAGGAACCGAAGGCCAAGCCGACCAGCGGCTCGATCATATGGTGCAGGTCGACGTTTGCGCCGCCGACGGCCTTCAGCACGGCGTAGTAGCCGGCGACGCCGAGCAGGCCGAGGCCGACCACCAGCATGCCGGTGATGGCGCCGCCCTTGAAGGCGACGTCGAGCGCCGGAGCCAGGCCGCCGCGCGCCGCCTCGGCGGTGCGCACGTTGGCGCGTACCGAGACGTTCATGCCGATGTAGCCGGCGGCGCCCGACAGCACCGCGCCGATCAGGAAGCCGATGGCGGTCTTCCAGCCGAGCTGCGGCACGAGGCCGATCACCAGGAACAGTGCCGCACCGACCATGCCAATGGTCTTGTACTGGCGGTTGAGGTAGGCCGAAGCGCCTTCCTGCACCGCCTTGGCGATCTCCTGCATCCGCTCGTTGCCTGCTGGCAGCGAGAGGATCCATTTGCTGGACATGGCCCCGTAGACCACGGCCAGCACTGCGCATACCAGCGCAAGCAATAAAGCTACTGACATGAACTCCCTCCTTGACTAGAAAACCCCGAGACGGTGTCGCCATCGTCTCCCGAACTGCTCAACCCTTTATCCAAGCGTCAAAATTGTAGTTATGCGGGCACGACGCACGCCCCCGGGGAAATTCAGACTCAGATCTTGAATTCGCCCAGCTTTTTCTTCACGCCCACGTTCTTCAGCCGCACGTACTGCGGCAGGCCGTTCCTGTAAGGCGGGTAATCCTCGCCCTGGATCAGCGGCGTCAGGTACTGCCGGCACTTCGCCGTGATGCCGAAGCCGTCCTCGCTGATGAAGTCGCGCGGCATGAATTTCTCCTTGTTGGCCACGTCCTTCAGTTCCGCGATCTCGATCTTCCACTTGTAGGGACGGTTCGACACCCGCTTGATCGCCGGCATCACCGAGTTGCGCCCCTTCAGCGCCACTTCCACCGCGGCCTTGCCGGTGGCGTAGGCCTGCAGCACGTCCGTCTTCGAGGCGATGTGGCGCGCCGCCCGCTGCAAATAATCCGCCACCGCCCAGTGATACTTCAAATTCAGTTCGTTCTTCACCAAGCCGGCGATGACCGGCGCCACCCCACCCAGCTGGGCATGGCCGAAGGCATCGCGCAGCCCCTGGTCGGAGAGGAACTTGCCGTCCGGCCCCTTCACACCCTCCGACACCACCACGGTGCAGTAGCCGAACTTCCTCACCGTCGCGTCCACCCTGGACAGGAACTTCGCCTGGTCGAAGGCGATTTCCGGGAACAGGACGATGATCGGCAACTCCATGTCCTTGTCCGAAGCCAGCGCACCTGCCGCGGCAATCCAGCCGGCATGGCGCCCCATCACCTCGATGACGAAGACCTTGGTCGAGGTCTTCGCCATGCTCGCCACGTCCAGCGTGGCTTCGCGCGTGGACACCGCGATGTACTTCGCCACCGAGCCGAAGCCGGGGCAGTTGTCCGTGATCGGCAGGTCGTTGTCGACCGTCTTCGGCACATGCACCGCTATGATCGGGTACCCCAGCGTCTCCGACAGCTGCGACACCTTGAGGCAGGTGTCGGCGGAATCGCCGCCGCCGTTGTAGAAGAAATAGCCGATGTTGTGCGCCCTGAACACCTCGATCAGGCGTTCGTACTGTGCCCTGTGCTCCTCGATGCTCTTCAGCTTGTAGCGACAGGAGCCGAAGGCCCCTGCCGGGGTGTGGCGCAACGCCGCAATGGCCTTTGCCGACTCCTTGCTCGTGTCGATCAGGTCTTCGGTCAGCGCGCCGATGATGCCGTTGCGCCCCGCATATACCTTGCCGATCTTGCCCTTGTGCTTGCGCGCCGTTTCGATGACGCCGCAGGCACTGGCGTTGATGACCGAAGTCACTCCGCCCGACTGGGCATAAAAAGCGTTTTTCATGCCTTAACTCCCAATTATACCAGTATGGGCGTCCCCTGTCTGCGTGGCCAGGGGATCGGAATCGTTTGATTTGCTTGTTATTTCAACGCGTTCAGGACAGCCTCGCGAATGCCGTCGAGAGAGCCGACGCCATTCACCTTGCGGTACTTCGGCGCCCGCGTGTCGCCCGTCGTTGCCCATTTCGAATAGAACTCGACCAAGGGCTTCGTCTGACTATGATAGACGTCCAGACGCTTGCGCACCGTTTCTTCCTTGTCGTCCTCGCGCTGGATCAGGTCCTCACCGGTAACGTCATCCTTGCCGGTGACCTTGGGCGGATTGAAGACGACATGGTAGGTGCGACCCGAAGCCGTATGCACCCGCCGCCCGCTCATGCGCTTGATAATTTCCTCGTCGGGCACGTCGATCTCCAGCACAAGATCGAGGTCGACGCCTTGCGTGCGCAGGGCCTCGGCTTGGGGAATCGTGCGAGGGAAACCGTCGAAGAGGAAGCCCTTCGCGCAATCGGGCTGCTGCAGGCGCTCCTTGATGAGCCCAAGGATGATGTCGTCCGATACCAACTGGCCGGCATCCATCACTTTCTTGGCCGCCAGCCCAAGCGGCGTACCAGCCTTCACGGCAGCCCGCAGCATGTCTCCGGTGGAAATTTGCGGAATGCCGTATTTCTCGGTGATGAAGGCGGCCTGCGTACCCTTCCCGGCGCCGGGTGCGCCGAGCAGAATTAATTTCATAACCACTCCCCCAAGGTGATTTTATTAACCAGTTGATTTATATTGATTTTTTATAATTGGAAACGATACCGCGTTTTTAAAGCATGGTCAAACTTGATGGTAGCGCAGACGCGCCCGCTGCAAATCCTCTGGCGTATCCACGCCGGCTTCGGGCGCATGCCTGATGTCGGCTACGCGAATACGGAAACCGTGCCAGAGTGCGCGCAACTGCTCCAGGGCCTCAAAACCCTCAAGCGGTGATTCCGGCAAGGCGCCAAAGCGGCGCAGGAAGCCGCAACGGTAGGCATAAATGCCGATGTGGCGCTTGGCGGGCAAGGCTTCAGGCAATTGCGTGCGGCCAGCGGCGAAGGCATCGCGCGGCCAGGGAATCGGCGCACGGCTGAAGTATTGGGCATGGCCGCGCATGTCGCAAACGACCTTGACGATATTGGGATTGAAGAAATCCTCCGTGCAGCCGATCGAATGGCAGGCAGTGGCAATTGCCGCGTCGGCATCGGCGGCCAGTTCCCCCGCCACCTGATTGATCAGCCCGGGCTCGATGAAAGGTTCGTCGCCCTGGACATTGACAACGACAATATCGTCGCTCCAGTTGTACTGCCCCGCAACCTCGGCAATGCGGTCCGTACCGCTGGCATGATCGGACCGCGTCATGACCGCGACAAATCCGTGGCTCCGAACCGCAGCGTGAACCTCTTCATGGTCGGTCGCTACCAGCACTTCCGCCGCACCGCTTTGCGCGGCGCGTTCGGCCACCCTCACCACCATGGGCTTGCCGGCAATATCGGCCAGCGGCTTGCCGGGCAAACGACTGGAAGCGTAGCGTGCGGGAATGACCACCTTGAAAGACATCTCACGCCCGCCGCGGGAATATCAGCCCGCCGCTTCTTCCCGGCTCAGCTGGCGGGCTTCCTCTTCCAGCATCACCGGAATGCCGTCGCGTATCGGATAGGCCAGCCTGCAAGCCTTGCACACCAATTCCAGATCGGATTTGCGGATGTCGAGTGGTCCCTTGCAGACCGGGCAGACGAGTATTTCAAGCAGGCGGGCATCCATCTAGTTTCTCCGCGATCCATTGCGCCAAATCAGGTTCAAGGCACGCCTCGACCGGCAACACCCAAGTCTCCGGTGGCGCAAAGGTCTGACATTTTACCGCATCTTTTTCCGTCATCAGCAGCACATCGGTTTGTGCAAAGCCGAAGTCCGAGGCCTGGTATCCATGGTGATCGGGGAAAGCATGCGTTTCAATTTGCAATCCCATCCGCACGAGCTGCCGAAAAAAACGCCCGGGATCGCCGATGCCGGCCAAGGCATGCACCTGCTTACCCTTGAGTTCCGCTACGCCGCAAGTGCGTTCGGCCTGATGCAGATTGCGGAAGCGCTCGCCCTTCAAATGCATACGAAAGGTTTTTTTCGGCTCCACGCCCGACGGCGCGGTCGCTTCGCCGTTGAGCACCAGAGCGTGCGCTTCAGCGATCCGTTTCGTGCACTCGCGCAGCGGGCCGGCCGGCAACGGCCAGCCGTTGCCGACGCCGCGTTCATCCAGCACCACGACCTCGATGGCGCGTCCCAGACGCAGGTGTTGCAGGCCATCGTCGGAAATCAGGATATTGCAATCGGTGTGCGCCGACAGCAGGGCGTGCGACGCGGCAATGCGGTCGCGCCCCACGAAGACCGGACAGCCGCTGCGGCGCGCAAGGAGCAGCGGCTCGTCACCGACGTATGACGCATCGCTCCCGGCAGACACTTCGGCCACGCCCGCCACGCGGCCGCCATAGCCTCGGCTGACAATGCCCGGCCGCCAGCCCCGACTTGCCAGTTCCCGTGCAAGGTAGAGCGTCAGCGGCGTCTTGCCGCTGCCGCCGGCGGTGATGTTGCCGATCACCACGACGGGCACCGGCAATCCCACGGAAGTCAGCCAGCCCAGGCGATAGAGCAGACGCCGCAGATTGACAGCAGAGGCAAACAGCAAGGCCAACGGCAGCAGCAGGCACGCCAGCACGCCGCGCCGTCGCCATTCCGCCTCGATCCGCTGCATCAAACCCATGGCTTTCCTGTCCGGAATAAAAAACGCCACACGCATGCGTGTGGCGCATCATACGCCGCACCAGAGTCAGTCAGCGTGACGGATTCTGCGTGGCGAAGGAGATGTGGCTGTAGCCGGATTGCTGCGCCGCCTGCATCACATCGATCACGCTTTGGTGCGCAGCCTTGGCATCGGCACTGATCACCACCACCGGCTCCCTTTCGCCGCCGCCCGCGCGCCGCAGCGCCGCGCTGATGGCTTCGACATCCTTCGCGCCGACCGCCACGCGGTTGACCATGACGTCCCCGGCTGCGCTCACCACGACATTGATTTCGTTCGGCTTGTCCGGTGACTGTGTGGAATCGGCCGTGGGCAGGTTGATCTCGAGGCCGGAGAACTTCGAGTAAGTCGTCGTTATCATCAGAAAGATGAGGATGACGAGGAGTACGTCGATCATCGGAATCAGGTTGATCTCCGGTTCCTCCCGGAAGCGCCCGCGCTGGAAATTCATCGCCTGTGCTTCCTTAGCCGGCGCGCTGGCCGTGCACCATCTCGACCAGCTTCACCGCCTGCTGTTCCATTTCGATGATGAAACTGTCGACGAGGGCGCGAAAATGCCGATAGAAAATCATGGCCGGAATGGCGATCAGCAGGCCGAAACCGGTGTTGTAGAGCGCCACCGAAATGCCGTGGGCGAGCTGCTGCGGGTTTGTGCCGGCTGCCGTCGTCGATCCGAAGATCTCGATCATGCCGACGACCGTGCCGAACAACCCCATCAGCGGCGCGATCGTCGCGATGGTGCCCAAGCTGGTCAGGAAGCGCTCGAGCTCGTGCGAAACGCCGCGCCCCGCTTCCTCGATGGCTTCTTTCATGGCCTCGCGCGTGCTCTTCACGTTGCGCAAGCCCGCGGCGAGCACGCATCCCAGCGGAGAGTGCCTGGCGATGCGTGCGACCATCTCCTCCGTTGTGCCGCCCTGACGGTACTCCGCCACAATGCTCGGCAGCAAGCCTTCGGGCACGACCTTGCTTCGGCGCAGCGCAACCGACCGCTCGATAATGAAGGCAACGGCAAGAATCGAGGCGAGCAAGAGCGGCCAAATGGGCCAGCCTGCAGCTTGGATGATGGCGAACACGCAAGGCTCCGGTTGTTTTAATTAACGGCGAACTGTATATCGACACTTCTGTTTCGGCAAGAAAAACCGCTGTTCTGCCGTCGCCCTGAAACGACACTTTCTTTATCCACAAAAGTTGTGGATAAGTGTGTGGATTCGGCGTGTGCGCTTTGACTAAGTCGGCTTCCTGTAAGACTTTTTCTTACTTCGATGAAAAAAGCAGCTTCGATAATATCATAATAATATCAACAAGATGGCAAATTGCCTCGGAGTGCAATGAAACCTCCGCTTTCACTGGGCGCGAAGAGGAAACAAGGCTTCGGCTAGAATCATCCGATGCCAGCAGAAACTGCAAAGCGAGCCTTGTCAGGCGAGGAAGTTCTTACCGTGTCGGCGCTAAACCAGCTGGTGCGCAAGGCGCTGGAAAGTAGCTTCCCGCTGTTGTGGGTGAACGGCGAAATTTCCAACCTGCGCCGGCCGGCTTCGGGCCATGTCTACTTCGCGCTCAAGGATGATAACGCCCAGGTGGACTGCGTCATGTTTCGCGGCCGCGCCCAATTGCTGCCGTTCCGCCTGCAGGATGGCATGCGCATCGAGGCGCGCGCGCTCGTCACCCTGTATGAAGCGCGCGGCGGGTTCCAGCTCAATATCGAAACCCTGCGCCATGCCGGCATCGGCGCGCTGTTCGAGGCTTTCGCGCGTTTGCGCGGCAAGCTTGAAAGCGAAGGACTGTTCGCAGCAGAACGCAAGCTGCCGTTGCCGCGCTTTCCCCGTCGCATCGGCATCGTCACCTCGCTGCAGGCCGCTGCCTTGCATGACGTCCTGGCCGCGCTGAAACGGCGCGCGCCGCATCTGCCGGTTGTAATTTTCCCGACGCTGGTACAGGGCGAAGGCGCTGCTGAAGGCATAGCCGAAGCCATCGGCATTGCGGCCGGTCGTGGCGCCTGTGACGTCCTCATCGTCGCCCGGGGCGGCGGCAGCATCGAAGACCTGTGGGCCTTCAACGAGGAAACGGTTGCGCGCGCCATCGATGCCTGCCCGATTCCGGTCATTACCGGCATAGGACATGAAACCGACACGACGATTGCCGACTTCGTTGCCGACTGCCGTGCCGCCACACCCACCGCTGCGGCCGAACTGGCCAGCGCCGGCTTTGTGCAGGCGCAGGGCGATTTGTCGCGCCTGATCGCCATTCTGCACACGGAAGCGCGACGGCATTTGCACGAGCGCATGCAACGCGTCGACCTGCTGGCGCGCCGCCTGACCCACCCGGGGGAGCGGCTTGCTCGCCTGCGTGTGGAAACGGCGCACCTCGCCACACGACTCGCAGGCGGCCTGCGCCAGCGCATCGGCGCAAGCGCAGCCAGCCTGCAGCGGCTCGAAGCGCGCCTCGCTTTGGAACGTCCCGACCTGAGCCACGCTCAACGCGACCTGAACGATCTGCTCGCCAGGCTCCGCGGTGGGACATCGGCTCTGCTGTCGCATCAGGAACATCGCCTGCAAGGCCTCGCCGCCAGCCTCGAGCACCTCAGCCCGCAGGCCGTGCTCCGGCGCGGCTACAGCTTGGCGCGGATGGCCGACGGCCGTATCGTTCGATCGAGCGCACAACTGGCCAAGGGCGATGTCTTGCATCTAGCCTTCGGAATTGGAACTGCCAATGCTGAAATCACCGATCTGAATCAGGACGATTGAGAAGGCAAACATTGCCAAATGAAATAATTCCGACTAAAATGCTCAAGTTTTCGCAACCCTGACTGAAACGGAGACCGCAATGGAACATACCCTACCGCCGCTTCCCTACGCGATGGATGCTCTGGCACCGCACATCTCGAAGGAGACCTTCGAGTATCACTACGGCAAACACCATCAGGCCTATGTCACCAACCTGAACAACCTGATCAAGGGCACCGAATTCGAGAACGCCGGCCTCGAGGCCATCGTCAAGAAGGCTTCCGGCGGCATCTTCAACAACGCCGCCCAGGTGTGGAACCACACTTTCTTCTGGAGCAGCATGAAGCCTGCCGGCGGCGGTGCCCCGACCGGCGCTTTGGCCGATGCCATCAACAAGAAGTGGGGCAGCTTCGACGAGTTCAAGAAGGTCTTCCAGGCTTCCGCCGTCGGCAACTTCGGCTCGGGCTGGACTTGGCTGGTGAAAAAACCGGACGGCTCGGTCGACATCGCCAATACCAGCAATGCCGCCACGCCCCTCACGACCGACAGCAAGGCGCTGCTGGCCATCGACGTGTGGGAGCACGCCTACTACATCGACTACCGCAATGCCCGGCCGAAGTTCGTCGAGACTTTCCTCGCCAGCCTGGCCAACTGGGACTTCGCGGCGAAAAATTACGCCGGCTGACTTTTCGCGCTAACGCCCGGCTGCGGCCTTGCCGATACCGTTGATCCGGGCGCCGGCGGACAGCCCACGGCTCCTGAACCAGCCGGCGTTCATTTCCAGCGCGAAGCGCACCGGTTTCACCGAACAGTGGTTGTCGAGGGACTGCGGCCGCATGTCGGTGATCTGGACGATGCGGCCGTCGTCGTCGAGGAAGGCGATGCTGAGCGGAATCAGCGTGTTCTTCATCCAGAAGCACTGCACGCCGGCCTCGGCAAACACGAACAGCATGCCGCGGTGCGTGGGCATGGCGGGACGGTTCATCAGGCCGGTGGCGCGGTCGGCCGGCGTGCTCGCCACCTCGGCCTCGATGCGGTGCATGCCGGCGGACAGTTCGATGGTCGGCGTGGCCAGCGCGATGCCGCTCGCCAGCAGGAGCGAAAAAAAGATCGTTATTGACTTCACGGGCGCAAGCTTACCAGCTCGGCGCGGCACCCGGCAGGTAGGCAAGCGGAACCGTCTCGGCCTGCTGCTGCGGCCCGTGGCGGACCTCGATGGCTTCGCGCGCCGGGCGCGGCTCGGCGAGGCATTCGGCGAGCAGGTCGCGCAACTGCTCGCACCAGAGAAAAGTCAGTCCCGCCAGCACGGCGAAGAAGGGATGCTCGCAGCGATCCGACACGCGTGCGGCGAAATCGGGTAGCCATCGCAACAAGTGTTGGTCCAGCATCGAGGCAAGCCCGCGCAAGGCAGCGGCATCATTCGCCTGTCTGAGCGCATGGGCAACATAGAGCAGCTGCAGCACCAGATGGTCGTCCGGTCGCCTTCGCCAGTTTTCCGCAGCCAGTCCCGCCGCCGCATAGATTTCCCGCAAGTCGAACATCGGCGCCTGACAGGCCAGATGGTCGTCGTCCAGCCACACCGATTCGCAGGGCGAGGCGCCATAGGCGCCGGTGAGGTAGATCGCCGCATAGTCGGCGGCGAACCGGTCGAGCCGTTCGGCGTCGATTACCGCCGGCACGGCCGCCTGCATCATTTGCCAGGTCTTGCGCGCCGCATCGCTTGCCGGCAGCAGGCCGAGGTTGGCCGGAAAGCCGGTTTCGCGCAGGGCGGCAACCGTCTCCGCCGTCAGCTCGCGGTCGTGCAGGGCAGCGAGCATTTCGGCATCCTCGGCCAAGGCCAGCCGCATCGGCGTCGACAGCACGTTCATGATCCGCCGTCCACCCGCCCCTTGCTGTGCGGCACGAAGACAATGGAAGGATTCGTCAGTTCCGGATTGGCCATGTTCTTCACCTGGCGCACCGGCTTGTCGTCCGGGCCCAGCGCGGTCGTCTTCCAGGTGCCGGCGGCGAGCTCGTCGATGGGGCCGATGTCGAGCACGCGCATCATGCAGGCCATGACGCAGTAGGGCTTGCGGCCGGCCTCCAACTCGTCGATGCACATGTTGCACTTCTTGACGACTTTCTCCTGCGGGTCCCACTGCGGCGCGCCGTAGGGGCAGGCCGCCTCGCAGCGGCGGCAGCCGATGCACAGCGTCGAGTCGATATCGACGACGCCGTTGTCGGGCCGCTTCCAGATGGCGCCCGAGGGACAGGTCGGCAGGCAGGCCGGCTCGGCGCAGTGGTTGCAGGACATGTTCACCTTGTAGGCATACACGTCCGGGAAGGCGCCGCCCTCGACGTACATCACGCGTCGAAAGCGCGGGCCGGGCGGCAGGCCGTTCTTGTCCTTGCAGGCGATCTCGCAGGCGCGGCAGCCGATGCAGTCGACGTTGTGGTGGATGAAGCCGAACTGGGTCTTCGGCCGCACCGGCTCCCGCGTCTGCGTGACCTTGCGCTCCAGGGCCTTCTTCACTTCCTCGCGGTCGAGTTTCTTGGCCATCTCAGTAATCGCGCCTGAAAACATGCGAGCGCGACGTCGCCTGCACGTCCCAACCCGGCTTGTGCGCCCGCTCCGTCTTCTTCACGTTGCACAGGATGGTGTTGTAGGCGAAGGCGCCGGCCGGCGAGGGCTCGTCCAGCGTCAGGAAATCCGGATTGCCGGCGCGGTCGATGCCCGCGGCGTCGCGGTCCATCCAGGCGCCCTCGTACACCACCACCACGCCGGGCATGCAGCGCTCGGTGACGTAGGCCGGCAGCACGATGCGGCCACGCGCGTTCCACACCTCGACGGTGTCGCCGGTGCGGATGCCGAGCCGCTTCGCGTCGCTGGCATTCAGCGTGATCTCCTGCTGGAAGGTTTCGCGCAGCCAGGGAATGTTGTGGAAGATCGAGTGGGTGCGCCAGCGCGGATGCGGCGTCACCATGTGGAAGGGGTAGATCTTCGCTAGCGGATGGTTGAGCGACTCGAAGGGCTCGATCCATTTCGGAATGGCGGGAATCGCATAGCCCCACTGCGTCTTCGTCCAGTCGGTGACCTTGGCCAGCGTCGTCGAGAAAATCTCGATCTTTCCGGAGGGCGTCTGGAAGGGCTTGCCCCGCTCGACTTGCTCGCGGAAGGCCACCAACGGCTGCTTGAACTCGAACTTGTAGACGCCGCGGCGCTTGAATTCCTCCCACGGCATCGTCACGCCCTGATGCGCCTGCACCTTGTCCGTCCACCATGCGGCGAGATAGGCCTCGTCGACCACGTCCGGGTCGTCGAAATAGCTGCGCTCGGCGCGCGGGTTGTAGCGCTTGCCGAAGTCCTTGAGCGCCGGATCGAGCTTCTCCAGCCGGTAGGCCAGTTCGGTGAACACCTGGAAGTCGGTCTTCGACTCGCCGAGCGGCGCGATCGCCTTGGGCCGGTGGATGTAGTAGTGGCCCTTGTACCAGGGCAGCGCGACGCCGTGGCGCTCGAAATGCGTGGCGATGGGCAGCAGGACGTCCGCCCACAGGCCGGAGGGCGTAATGGTGGAATCCTGACAGACGACCAGCTCCAGCTTCTTCACCGCCTCGATTTCCTTGTTGATGTGGGTGAGCTGGTTGAACCAGTCCGAGCCATGCCACCAGATGGCCTTGATGTTGGGGACGACGCCGTCGAGCTTGTCGGTGCGCGGCCACAGGCCGACCTCCTCGCGCTTCACGTTCGGATAGTTCAGCACGCAGTGCGCCCAGCGATCGGACTTGATCGAGGCGTACCAGACGTTGGCGTACTCGTCGTAGGGATAGGCCACGCTCTCGGCGTGCCAGCCCTTGCCGACGCCCTCGGCGCTGCCGCCGAGGATGCCGATGTTGCCGGTCATCGCCTGCAGCGCCGCCGCCATGCGGTTGTACTGCTCGCCGTAGGCGGCGCGGCCGGGCGCCCAGGAGGCCTTCAGCGCTGCCGGTTTCGTCGTGGCGTACATCTGCGCCAGCTTGCGGATGTCCGCGGCCTTGACGCCGCAGATTTGCTCGGCCCACTCCGGCGTCTTCGGCGTGCCGTCCGACTTGCCGAGGATGTAGTCCTTGAAGTTCTCCCTGCCCTTGGCCCAGTCGGGCATGGTGCCGGCGTCCATGCCCTGCACGAACCGGTCGATGAAGGTCTGGTCCTGTAGCTTGTTGGCGAAGACGTGGTGCGCCATGCCGGCCAGCATGGCGGCGTCGGTGCCCGGCCGAATGGGAATCCACCAGGCGTCGTAGCTGGCGGCGGAATCGGTGTATTGCGGATCGACCAGAACGAACTTGCAGCCGCGCTGCTTGGCCAGCCGCATGTAGTAGAAGGTGTTGCCGCCGTGGAAGGTGTAGGCCGGGTTCCAGCCCCACATGATGATGAGCTTGCTGTGGGCGAAGGCATCGTCCTCGTTGCCGTCCTCGATGGTGCCGAAGGTCATGCGGCTGGAGAAGGTGGTGCCCTGGTATGACGGCACCGACCAGGAATTGGTGCGGCAGCCGAACATGCCGAGGAAGCGCGCCAGCAGCCCCTCGATCTGGTCGGACTTGTGCAGCACGCAGTAGGACGTGCCGGCATAGGCCTGGTCGAGGATCGCCGTCGGGCCGTACTTGCTCTTCAACTCCACCATCTTCCTGGCGATGAAGTCGAGCGCCTCATCCCAGGAAACGCGCTTGAACTTGCCCTCGCCGCGTTCGCCCACGCGCAGCATCGGATACAGCAACCTTTCCGGCGAGTAGATGCGCGAGCGGTAGGAACGCCCGCGCAGGCAGGCGCGCAGCTGCGGCACCTGCTCGTTCTCGAAGCCGAAGGCGCCGCCGGCCTGGTAGCGGCCGTCGTCGGTGGACAGGCGCACGATGACGTCGCCCTTCTTGTGCGCCACCAGCATGTGGCGCGAACCGCAGTTGTGGTCGCAACTCGTCACGACGGTGGCGAGCTGGTCGTCGGTCGGATAGGGCTCGTAGGCATGCGCCTGGGCGTCCTTGCCGGAAAAAGTCAGCTCCCCCAACCCGCCGGCCGCGGCGACGGCCCCGCCGGCTGCCGCCGACTTGAGAAAGCTGCGCCGTCTCGGATTCAGCAAGGTGTTTTCATCTCTTTCGTTAGCGCTCATGGCCTGCGTACCGTCTGCGTAAGGAAGCGCGCCTCGGATTGCGTGGGCCGGCTCCTTGCCCACTCCGGCACCTCGGCCGGCATGTCCGGCCAGGGCGTGCGCGCATAGGGATAGCTGATGCGGTACCAGGCGCGCCCGCCATGGCAACCGTAGCAGGTGTCGGCGCTGTCCTTGCCGGCCTGCTCGATGGCAGCCGCATTGAGGTAGCTCACCTCGTGCCGCTTCGTACGGATGGCGGCATGGCAGGTCTGGCAGTTGTTGCCGAACACGGCTTTGTGCTCTTCCCACGGGCCGGGCAAGCCCATCGGTTGCCAGGGGAACTGGCCGTGGCACTTGAGGCAGGTCGTTTCCGGATTCACCTGCTTGCGCAGCGTGAAACCGGTGTCGGACTGGGGCGTCGCGTCGGCCGCCGCACCCTGCGCTTCCTCGCGCGGGTTGTGTCCTTCATGGCATGTGTTGCATCTTAGATTCATCAGTTGCTTCGCCAGCGGCGTGGCGAGATGGCGGCGGTGAAACGTGTCCTGCTCACCGGCGTAGGTCGGCGTCTGCTGGTACCAGGCGCGCATCATCTCGGCCTTCACGCCCGCGGGAGAGGCGGCGCGCACCTTGTCGTCAAGCACTTCCCGATGACAGGCGAGACACTCCGCGTCGTCGGCGGTTTCGATGCCCGGGCGGAAATGCAGTGGGCTGTAGACGGCACGCAGGTAATCCGCTTCTGCTTCCTGTGGCGGCTCGGCGTAGGGCACGAATTCGGTCCGGGGTGCCATGCCCCCAGCGATCCAGATGAGAAAACCGACGCACACGAGGAACGTCAGTACGGCTGCGGACAGCGCCTGTTTCATTCGTTTCGATCCGGAAGCATTTTTGCAATTCTGAGAACCGCAGCCGGCGCCACTTTGATGCATGTCAAATAAGCGCCGGTTCCACCTCCCGCCATTCACCGGGTTGCAGGCCATCGATAGCAAACGGGCCGATGCGAGCGCGCACCAGGCGCAAGGCGGGATGACCAACCTTGGCCGTCATGCGTCGGACCTGGCGGTTCTTACCCTCGTGCAAAATGATCTCCAGCCAGGCGGTCGGAATGTGTTTGCGTTGCCGGATCGGCGGATCGCGCGGCCAGAGGCCGATCGGCTCATTGATGCTCGATGCCTCGCACGGCCGTGTGACGAAATCGCCAAGATTGACGCCTTGGCGCAACCTTTGCAGCGCCTCCTCGGTCGGCTCGCCCTCCACCTGCACCCAGTAGGTTTTGGGCAGCTTGTGCCGCGGGTCGGCGATGCGATGTTGCAGGCGGCCGTCGTCGGTGAGCAGAAGCAGGCCCTCGCTGTCCGCGTCGAGGCGGCCGGCGACATAGACTCCGGGAACCGGGATGAATTCAGACAGGGATCGATGGCCAGCCTCCGGCGTGAATTGGCTGAGAACGCCGTAGGGCTTGTTGCAGAGGATCAGACGGCTCACGCCGTCTCGGCCTCGCGGTGCGGCGCCCCCTGCCCGGACGTATCCGCAAACATCCGGCAGAAACGCATTTCTTCCGGGTAGGGAAAGAAATCCGGCACAAAGCCGTCGAGGATCATCTGCTTGGTCTGCTGCCAGAACGTCGGCTCGAGCAAGTCGGCGTGGTGCTTCATGAAAACGCGCCGCGTGTCCGGGTTGCCCAGCAGGAAGGTGCCGAACTCCTCGGGGAAGACGTCGTGACGGCCGACCGAATACCAGACTTCTCCGGACATTTCCGCCTCGGGATTCGGCGGCGGCGGAATGCGGCGGAAGTTGCAGTCGGTCATGTACTCGATCTCGTCGTAGTCGTAGAACACCACGCGGCCGAAGCGGGTGACGCCGAAGTTCTTGAACAGCATGTCGCCGGGGAAGATGTTGGCGTAGGCGAGTTCCTTGATGGCGTTGCCATATTCCATCACCGCTGCTTCCCGCCTCTCATCGTCGGCGCTATCGAGGTAGAGATTGAGCGGCTTCATGCGCCGCTCGATGTAGGCATGCTGGATGACGATCTCGTCTTCGTTCTCTTCCAGCAACGAGGCGCACTCCTTGCGCAGCTCCGCCAGCAGTTCTTCGCTGAAGCGGTGCTTCGGCAGGGCGACGTTGGAGAATTCCAGCGTGTCCGCCATGCGGCCGACGCGGTCGTGCTGCTTGACCAGTACGTACTTCGCCTTGACCGTAGCGTGGTCGACGTCCTTGGCCGGCGCGAAAACGTCACGGATCACCTTGAACACGTAGGGAAAGGACGGCAGGGTGAACACGCTCATGACCATGCCCGGAATGCCGGGAGCGATGATGAACTCATCCTGCGAGTGGCGCAGGTGGTGCATCAGATCGCGGTAGAACATGGTCTTGCCCTGCTTGGCGAGCCCGAGCATCGTGTAGATTTCGCCCAGTGGCTTGTGCGGCATCAGACCGGAAAGGAACTTGACGTAGGCCGATGGCACTTCCATGTCGACCATGAAATAGGCACGACTCAGGCTGAACAGGGTGCGGATCTGCGCCGGGTCGAGCAGGATGGCATCGAGATACAGGCGTTCCTTCGAATCGTGCAGGACCGGCACGACGAAGGGATACTCGTGGTCGCCGTTGATGGCCTTGCCGACGATATAGGCCGCCTTGTTGCGATAGAAGGCCGAGTGCAGCACCTGGATCTGGAAATTGGCTTCCGCCGCAGGCAGGTGGCCTCCCATCTGGAGCACGACGGCATCGATGACGTTGCCGACGTCGCGCTCCGAGTTGACGAAGGCGCAGTTCCAGCGGAAGTCGGCGCAGATGTCGCGGATGACCTGGCGCAGACCGGACTTGTTTGGGTAATAGCTGCGATAGGCCGGCGGATCGGATTCGATGAATTCCGTGGACACCGCCGGACGCACGAAGATGAAGTCGTTGTGGAAATACGTCCGGTGCATGATCTTGCAGAACACCGAGTTGAAGAAGGTTTCGGCCAGTTCCGGCTGCTTGTGGTTGGTCAGCAGTCCGATGTAGAGCAGCTTGGCCAACTGCCAGGTGTCGTCATCGATCTTCTCGGCCCCGTATTTCTCACGCAACAGGCCGACGCATTCGTTGACCCGCGTGTCGTAGAAGGCGATGCGCTCACGCACGGCACGCTGGGCATTCAGCCAATCCCCGGATTCGAAGCGGGTCTTGGCCTGCGTGCTGCTCTCGCGAAACAGCCGGTAGTGTTTGTTGAAGCCATCCAGCATGGTATGCGCGACGGCCTGTGCCACGGGGTTTTCGCCGGCGGGGATTTGCATTTGAATTTCCATGTTGCAGTGCAAGGGCCGAGCATACCGGCAAATCACCGGCCCCGCCAAGCAGCCGTATCGGGTATGGAACTGGCGGAATTTGACGTAATGGCGGATAATATTTATTTATAAGGCTGGCATCACCCAATGCTACCCCGATCCACAAGGTTCGCGGGCCGCGGCATTGCCGGCTGTCGACTTCATTACAAACCACCAGTGGAGCAGGAAATGGGCGCGAATTCTCTTATCAAGATTCCCCAAGGCGGCGCAAAAATCATCCCCGGCAAGCCGATGCCGGACAATCCGATCATTCCCTACATCGAGGGCGACGGCATCGGTGTGGATATCACGCCGGTGATGATCAAGGTCGTCGATGCGGCGGTGGACAAGGCCTACGGCGGCAAGAAAAAGATTCACTGGATGGAAGTCTATGCCGGCGAGAAATCCACCAAGCTCTACGGCGGCGACGTCTGGCTGCCGGCCGAGACCCTCGAGACGCTGAAGGAATACTCCGTCTCGATCAAGGGTCCGATGACCACGCCGGTCGGCGGCGGCATCCGCTCGCTCAACGTCGCCCTGCGCCAGGAACTCGACCTCTACCAGTGCGTGCGCCCGGTGCGCTACTTCAAGGGGGTGCCCAGCCCGTTGAAGGACCCGAGCAAGGTCGACATGGTCATCTACCGCGAGAACACCGAAGACATCTACGCCGGCATCGAGTGGGCGGCCGAGACGGACGCCTGCAAGAAGGTCATCAAGTTCCTGCAGGAAGAGATGGGCGTCAAGAAGATCCGCTTTCCGAATACCTCCGGTATCGGCATCAAGCCGGTCTCGCGCGAGGGCACCTCGCGCCTGGTGCGAGCCGCCCTGCAGTACACCATCGACAACGACCGCAAGTCGATGACGCTGGTGCACAAGGGCAACATCCAGAAGTTCACCGAGGGCGCCTTCCGCGACTGGGGCTACGAGGTGGCGCAGAAGGAATTCGGCGCCAAGCTGCTCGACGGCGGTCCGTGGTGCACCCTGAAGAATCCCAAGACCGGCCGCGACATCGTCATCAAGGACATGATCGCCGACGCCTTCCTGCAGCAGATCCTCCTGCGCCCGGCGGAATACGACGTGATCGCCACGCTGAACCTCAACGGCGACTACATCTCCGACGCCCTGGCGGCCCAGGTCGGCGGCATCGGCATCGCCCCCGGCGCCAACATCTCCGATCAGTACGCCTGCTTCGAGGCCACCCACGGCACGGCGCCGAAGTACGCCGGCAAGGACTACGTCAACCCCGGTTCGCTGATCCTCTCCGCCGAGATGATGCTGCGCCACATGGGCTGGCGCGAGGCGGCCGACCTCATCATCAAGTCGATGGAAGCGGCCATCGCCGACAAGATCGTCACCTACGACTTCGCGCGTCTGATGGAAGGCGCCACCGAGGTCAAGTGCTCGGCCTTCGGCCAGGCGATGATCGAGCGGATGTAAGGCTGGCGATGCAATGAAGACGGAACGCAGCGTCGGCGCCATCATGTCGCCCTTCCAGATGGTGAGCGGCGGCGAGAGCGTGGATTCGGCCATGCATGTCATGCGCGAGCATGGCCTGAATGCCATCCTGGTCGAGCCGAACCCCGAGGGAGAATGGGGCATCATGACCAAGCGCGACGTGCTGCGCAAGGTCATTGTCCCCAACCGTCGGCCGGGCGGCATGACGGTCGACGAAATTGCCAACCGTTACCTGATCACCTGCACGCGCGAGACGCCTTTGCTGCATGTCGCGCGGCAGATGATGAACAATGGCATCCGCCGCATCGTCGTCATGGAAGAGGGCGTGCCGCTCGGCATCATCACCGAGGCCGACCTGTTCCGTCTCGTCGAACAGAGCGGCTGGGGGCCGGAAGCGAAGTGATCCCGTAACAGCCGATAAAGCCGGTACCCGCCGGCTTGTTTAGCCGAAAAGAAAAGCCCGAGTCCCGCAAGGGGCCGGGCTTCCGCATATCCGGATCAGACAATCGGCAGCGGAGGTGCCCGCGGCCGATCCACGGCCGCTTCAGGCAGCCTGAATATTCGAGGCCTGCTTGCCTTTCGGACCCTGCGTCACCTCGAAGGAGACCTTCTGTCCCTCCTTGAGCGTCTTGAAGCCACCCATCTGGATTGCCGAAAAATGGGCGAACAGATCCTCGCTGCCGTCGTCCGGCGTGATGAATCCGTAACCCTTGGCGTCGTTGAACCACTTGACTGTACCCGTTGCCATAAAACTCTTTCCTCGTGTTAAGCGTCTTGGCCGGGCACCACCTTGATGGACCCGGATGTTTGTTTTGAAAGCAAGCGACAACCACGGGAGCGAAGCGGGATTCGGGAAGAAACACGGCGTCCAACCAGCGGTATTGCATAGACTTTGCGACAAACACGCATGATTTTTTACGCCAGGCAAATATGGCGCGTCAAGCACTTTCCCGTGTTTTTTCATGCTGCATGACAGCAATTTGTAGCTTTTTGGCACAGACTGATTCACGACGGCTCTCGCCCGCGCCGCCCGGCAGCGGACAGACAAACCATTGCGCACGGCGTGTTGCAGATTGGCTTTTTGTGATTAGAATTCAACCATGGCTACGCGCAAGCAGAGCGAATCGGTGCTCGAAGCGGAGCGGACCAAGACCAAACCGCCGCCGCTGTTCAAGGTTTTGCTGTTAAATGACGATTACACGCCCATGGACTTCGTAATCGTCGTGCTGCAAAGATTTTTCGGCATGAATCGCGAACAAGCGACGCGAATCATGCTCAAAGTGCATAAGGAGGGTGTCGGCACCTGCGGCATCTTCCCGCGGGATGTGGCCGCCACCAAGGTTGAACTGGTGACCGGCTTTGCCCGGGAGCACCAGCACCCGCTGGCGTGCGTGATGGAGGAAAGTTGAGATGATTGCGCAGGAACTGGAAGTCAGTTTGCACATGGCCTTCGTCGAGGCGAGGCAGAAGCGCCACGAGTTCATCACCGTCGAGCACCTGTTGCTGGCGCTGCTCGACAACCCTTCTGCCGCCGAGGTCTTGCGCGCCTGCGCCGCCAACATCGAGGAACTGCGCAAGGAACTCATCGCCTTCATCACCGAGCACACGCCGACCGTCGCCGGCACCGACGAGATCGACACCCAGCCGACGCTGGGCTTCCAGCGGGTGATCCAGCGCGCCATCCTGCACGTGCAGTCCTCCGGCAAGAAGGAGGTCACCGGCGCCAACGTGCTGGTCGCCATTTTCGGCGAGAAGGATTCGCACGCCGTCTACTTCCTGCAGCGCCAGGGCATCACCCGCCTCGACGTGGTGAACTTCATCTCGCACGGCATCACCAAGGCGCCGGCGCAGGGCAGCCCGCGCGGCGAGGGCGAACAGCCGGAGCAGGAGCAGGAGGGCCAGCAGGCCGGCGGCGCGCTGGAGAACTACACGCAGAACCTCAACGCCCAGGCGTTGATGGGGAAGATCGATCCGCTCATCGGCCGCGACAAGGAACTCGAGCGCGTCATCCAGACCCTCTGCCGCCGCCGCAAGAACAACCCGCTGCTGGTCGGCGAGGCCGGCGTCGGCAAGACCGCCATCGCCGAGGGCCTGGCGCGGCGCATCGTCGAGGGGCGCGTGCCGGAAATCCTGGCGCACGCGCAGATCTACGCCCTCGACATGGGCGCCCTGCTGGCCGGCACCAAGTACCGCGGCGACTTCGAGCAGCGCCTGAAGGCCGTGCTGAAACAATTGGTGGACAACCACAATGCCATCCTCTTCATCGACGAGATCCACACCCTGATCGGCGCCGGCGCCGCTTCGGGCGGCACGCTGGACGCCTCGAATCTGCTCAAGCCGGCGCTCGCCTCCGGCCAGATGAAGTGCATCGGCGCGACCACCTACACCGAATACCGCGGCGTCTTCGAGAAGGATCACGCCCTGTCGCGGCGCTTCCAGAAAATCGACGTCAACGAGCCCTCGGTCGAAGAGACCGTGTCGATCCTCAAGGGCCTGAAGACGCGTTTCGAGCAGCACCACGGCGTGAAATACTCGGCGCACGCCATCTCCAGCGCCGCCGAGCTGTCCGCCCGCTACATCAGCGACCGCCACTTGCCGGACAAGGCCATCGACGTCATCGACGAGGCCGGCGCGGCCCAGCGCATCCTGCCGAAATCGAAACAGAAGAAGGTCATCGGCAAGACCGAGATCGAGGAAATCGTCGCCAAGATCGCCCGCGTGCCCTCGCAGCACGTTTCCAGCGACGACCGCGCCGCGCTGAAGAACCTCGACCGCGACCTGAAGTCGGTCGTTTTCGGCCAGGACAAGGCCATCGAGGCGCTGGCGAAGGCCATCAAGATGTCGCGCTCCGGACTCGGCAGCCCGACCAGGCCGATCGGCAGCTTCCTCTTTTCCGGACCGACCGGCGTCGGCAAGACCGAGGTCGCCCGCCAGCTCGCCTACTGCATGGGCATCGAGCTGGTGCGTTTCGACATGTCCGAATACATGGAGCGGCATGCCGTCTCGCGCCTGATCGGCGCCCCGCCCGGCTACGTCGGCTTCGATCAGGGCGGCCAGCTCACCGAGGCCATCACCAAGAAGCCGCACGCCGTGCTGCTGCTCGACGAGATCGAGAAGGCGCATCCGGACATCTTCAACATCCTGCTGCAGGTGATGGACCACGGCACCCTGACCGACAACAACGGCCGGCAGACCGACTTCCGCAATGTCGTCATCGTCATGACCACCAATGCCGGCGCCGAGATGCTGCAGAAGGGCGGCATCGGCTTCTCCATTTCGCGCGCCGCCGGCGACGAGATGGGCGAGATCAAGCGCATGTTCTCGCCCGAATTCAGGAACCGGCTCGACGCCATCATTTCCTTCGCCGCCCTCGACCACGAGGTCATCCTGCGCGTGGTGGACAAGTTCCTCATGCAGCTGGAGGCGCAACTCCACGAGAAGAAGGTCGAGGCCGTGTTCACCGACAAGCTGAAGGACTGGCTGGCCGAGAAGGGCTTCGACCCGCTGATGGGCGCGCGTCCGATGGCGCGCCTGATCCAGGACACCATCCGCGCCGCGCTGGCCGACGAACTGCTGTTCGGCCGGCTGTCCAGCGGCGGCCGCGTCACCATCGACCTGGACAGCGAGCAGAAGGTGAAGCTGCTCTTCGACGAGGTGGCCGAGCCGGTCGCCTGACAACCCCCTTTCGTCATGAACGGCGGCTACAATGCCGCCGTTTTCTTTTCAGGAAATGCACCCATGCCCTTCCAGACTGCCGATCTTTGCGACAAATACGAAAGCCAGGTGCGCGCCGGCCAAATGAACGTACTCGAGCCGATGCTGAATGCCTATGGCGGCCGCGATGCCTTCCACGGCCGCATCGCCACGCTGAAGCTCTTCGAGGACAACTCGCTGGTGCGCAAGGCCCTCGAATCGCCCGGCGAGGGCCGCGTGCTGGTCATCGACGGCGGCGGCAGCCTGCGCTGCGCGCTCGTGGGCGACCAGCTGGCCGCGCTCGGCGTGAAGAACGGCTGGGCCGGCATTGTCGTCTACGGCTGCATCCGCGATGCGCGCGCCATCGGCGAGATGGACATCGGCGTGATGGCCCTCGACACGCATCCGCTAAAGAGCATCAAGAAGAATGTCGGCGAGGCCGACATCGCCGTGAGCTTTGGCGGCGCCACCTTCACGCCCGGCCATTACCTGTATGCCGACGAGGACGGCATCCTGGTGTCGCCGACCGAACTCAAGACCTGAAAAACCATCTCGCCGTGCTGCGGGGACTGACTTTTGGCCCGGCATACCCACGCTCGAGCGGACATCGGTCCGCCCCGAATCTTCGTTTTGCTGCGACGCAGCAGGCGTTTCATTTCACGAAATGAACAAGGTTTTATAATCCGGTAAATTTCTCGTAATTTATTGTCTGATAATAAGAAATTAATTATATATAAGACTTGGTTTTTTGTTGTTGCTGCGCAAAATCCCCTCTATACTCTCGCCTGAAACAACCGCCGCCCGGCACCCCTCCGGGCGGGTCATTTTTTTCAAACATCCACGCACTGACGAAGAGGATTGCGATGAACAACGAACTCGAAGTTGCCAAGCTCAAGAAGGAATGGGCCGAGAACCCCCGCTGGAAGAACATCAAGCGCGGTTACACGGCCGAGGATGTCGTCCGCCTGCGCGGCTCGCTCGCCATTGAGCACACCCTGGCCCGCCGCGGTGCCGAGAAGCTGTGGAACCTGGTCAACAACGAGCCCTTCGTCAATGCCCTGGGCGCCCTCACCGGCAACCAGGCCATGCAACAGGTCAAGGCCGGCCTGAAGGCCATCTACCTCTCCGGCTGGCAGGTCGCCGGCGACGCCAACCTGGCCGGCGAGATGTATCCCGACCAGTCGCTCTACCCGGCCAACTCGGTGCCGATGGTGGTCAAGCGCATCAACAACACCTTCCAGCGCTGCGACCAGATCCAGTGGTCCGAGGGCAAGCGCCCCGGCGATGAAGGCTATCTCGACTTCTTCGCCCCGATCGTCGCCGACGCCGAAGCCGGCTTCGGCGGCGTGCTGAACGCCTTCGAGCTGATGAAGGCCATGATCGAGGCCGGCGCCGCCGGCGTGCACTGGGAAGACCAGCTCGCCTCCGTGAAGAAGTGTGGCCACATGGGCGGCAAGGTGCTCGTGCCCTCGCGCGAAGCCGTCGCCAAGCTGGTCGCCGCTCGCCTCGCCGCCGACGTCATGGGCGTACCGACCCTGGTCGTCGCCCGCACCGACGCCGAGGCCGCCGACCTGCTGACCTCCGACGTGGATCCCAACGACAAGCCGTTCTGCACCGGCGAGCGCACCGTCGAGGGCTTCTACAAGACCAGGCCGGGCCTCGACCAGGCCATCTCGCGCGGCCTCGCCTACGCGCCCTACGCCGACCTGGTGTGGTGCGAGACCGGCAAGCCGGACCTCGTCTTCGCCAAGAAATTCGCCGAGGGCGTCCACAAGCAGTTCCCCGGCAAGCTGCTCGCCTACAACTGCTCGCCGTCCTTCAACTGGAAGAAGAACCTCGACGACGCCACCATCGCCAAGTTCCAGAAGGAACTCGGCGCCATGGGCTACAAATTCCAGTTCATCACCCTGGCCGGCTTCCACAGCCTCAACTACTCGATGTTCAACCTGGCCCACGGCTATGCCCGCACCCAGATGAGCGCCTTCGTCGAGCTGCAGGAGGCCGAGTTCGCCGCCGCCGAGAAGGGCTTCACCGCGGTCAAGCACCAGCGCGAAGTGGGCACCGGCTACTTCGATGCCGTCACCACGACCATCGAGCGCGATGCCTCCACCGCCGCGCTGAAAGGCTCGACGGAAGACGAGCAGTTCTTCGACAAGAAGGCCTCAGGCCATTGAGCATCGCCGTATCGCGAAAAGCCACCCCGGCGGGTGGCTTTTTTTCGCCCGAAAACGGCGCATGCCGCATTGATCGGAAACCACGATGAAACAGCCTTGCCTGCTTTTGGCCCTGTCGTTCGGCGCCGTCTTGCCCGCCATCGCCGGCCCCATCGCCTGCCCCGACCCGGCAAAAGCCGTGCAGGTCGCCGCCTGTCCCTCCGAGGAGGAGCTTCGCTACACCTTCATGGGCTACTGCGGCGACGACCGTCGCCTGTACGCCAGCGATGCGGACACCTGCGCCAGCTATGAGAATTACCGCAAACAAAAGAATGTCGCGCTATGGGAATCCGCCGACGGCGCCTTCCAGGCTTACCTCTCCTGCGACCTGCCGCCCGACGCGCTGAAGCATCTCAAGCCCGTCTCCATTGCCGTCACCCGGCTAGGCAAGCTGACACGACTTTCCTGCAGCTACGGCGAAAACGTCACCTTCACCCACCGCACCAAGGCACAATGCCAGGTGCAGGGCAACGGCGACTGCGCCGCCGATCCGGTGGCTTGCAAGGCAAGCTGCGACTAACATAGGTTCGCTGCCGTAGTGCCGCTATGTCGCTGTTGCCCTGCGGACGGCATGCGAGTAGACTGTACAGTCCAGTCCACTCGCCCGTGCAAACCCACTCGTCCCATATGGCCGCCCACCCCGCACCTGCCCCGGACGATTGCCACTCGCGCCTGCTATCGGCCGCCTACGAGACCTTTCTGGAGGAAGGGTACCGCGCCAGCGTCGATCGGATTTCGGCCCGCGCCGGCGTGTCCAAGCAAACGCTTTACAACCATTTCCCGAGCAAGGCTGAGCTGTTCGCCGCCGCCATTCACGTGGCGATGGAGGCAATGCTGGCGTCGCTCGGCGATGCGGGCCGGAACCTGAATCTGCGCGAGCGCCTCATCGATTTCGGCGTGCGCTATCGGTCCAAGCTGCTCAGCCCGTCCGGCATCGGCTGCTACCGCGCGATGGTCGCCGAAGCGCCGCACTTTCCGGAGCTGGCGGCAACCTTCTACCGCAGCGGGCCGCAGCAGACGGCCGCGCGCCTAGCCGTCGCGCTGGAAGAGGCGATGCATCGCGGCGAACTGCGCCGCGACGACCCGGAGTTCGCCGTCACCCTGCTGCTGTCCATGCTCGTCGGCCACGAGCGCTTCCATGTCCTGTTCTCCGGCGAACCCGCCGCCGAACCCGATCCCGCCGCCGTCGGCCGGATCGTCGATTGCTTCCTGCGCGCCTTCGCACCGGAAGCTCGGTCTCTTGCCGCACCACGGAAGGCCTTATGAACAACAAGACTGCCCTTACTCTGCTGATCCCGTTGCTGTCGCTCGTCGCCGCCTGCGGCGAGGACGGCAAGCAGACCTCCGCTGCCGGCGGCGGCGCGCCGCCGCCCGAGGTCGACGTGATCACCGTCACGGTCGGCAGCGCCACCCTCACCCAGGATCTGCCCGGTCGCCTGCAGGCCGTCCGCTCGGCGCAAGTCCGCGCACGCGTCGAAGGCGTGCTGGAGAAAAGACTTTTCAAGGAAGGCAGCGACATCGCCGCCGGCACGCCGCTGTTCCAGATCGACGCCCGCACCTATCAGGCGGCCGCGGCGGCGGCAGAGGCCGACCTGGCGGCCGCCAAGGCCATGTTCGACCGCTACAAGCCGCTGCTGGAGACGCGCGCCGTCAGCCAGCAGGAATACGACGGCGCGCGGGCGCGCTACAAGCAGGCCGAGGCGGCTCTGGCTCGGGCACGGCTCGACCTCGAGAACGCCGTGCCGCGCGCGCCCATCGCCGGCCGCGCTGGCCGCGCACTGGTAACTGAAGGTGCGCTGGTCGGCAGGGGCGAACCGACGCACCTGGTCACCATCGAGCAACTCGACCCGATCCGCGTCGAGTTTTCGCAAACCTATTCGGACGTATCGCGCCTGCAGCAGGCGGTCAAGTCCGGCACGCAGAAAAAACCCGATTCGGCCGAGGTCGCGCTGCTGCTGGAGGACGGCTCCCTCTACCCGGAAAAGGGGAGACTGCAATTCGCCGACATGGCCGTCGAGCCCGCCAGCGGCGCCGTGGTGATGCGTGCGGAATTCCCCAACCCGCGGCGCGAACTGCTGCCGGGCACCTTCGTCCGCGTGCGTTTCCCGCAGGCCGAGCTCGACCAGGCCATCCGCGTGCCGCAGCGTGCCGTGCAGGGCGGACCGGGCGGGCAATCGGTGATGACCGTGGATGCCGAGGGCAAGGTGGCGCCGCAGCCGATAACGACCGGTACCATGATCGGGGGCGATTTCATCGTCACCGGCGGCCTCAAGGGTGGCGAACGGGTGATCGTCAACGGTCTGCAGAAGGCGCGCCCGGGCAGCATCGTCAAGCCGGTGCCATGGCAGGCGGATGCGCCGATCCTGGCGACGCCCGCGGCCGGGCCGCCAGCCGAGAAGAAATAAGCCATGATCCCCAGTTTTTTCATCGATCGGCCCATCTTCGCCTGGGTCATCGCCATCATGATCATGCTCGGCGGCGCGCTCTCGCTGCGCCAATTGCCGGTGGCAAGCTACCCCGAGGTCGCACCGCCCGCGCTGGCGATCACCGTCAACTACCCCGGCGCCTCCGCCAAGGTCGTGGAAGAAACCGCGGTCGCGCTCATCGAGCAGGAACTGAACGGCATCGAGAACCTGCTCTACATGGATTCGGCCTCCGAGCAGAACCTCGGCACCATCACCCTGACCTTCAAGGCCGGCACCAATCTCGACCTGGCCTCGGTGGAAACCCAGAACCGCATCAAGCGCGCCGAGCCGCGCCTGCCCGAGGAAGCCCGCCGCCTCGGCGTCACCGTCGTCAAGTCGGCGCGCAACTTCCTGCTGTTCATTTCCCTGTTCTCGCCCGACAAGTCCCTCGACAACGTGGCGCTCGGCAGCTACGCCGCCGCCAACGTGCTGGAAAGCATTCGGCGCACGCCGGGCGTGGGCGAGGCGATCCTGTTCGGCACCGAGTATTCGATGCGCCTGTGGATCAAGCCGGAGCGCCTGCAGGCCTTCGGCCTGACGCCGGCCGACGTGGCCAAGGCGGTGCGCGCGCAGAACGCGCAGATCGCCACCGGCGAGCTCGGCCAGGTCCCGGCGACACCCGGCCAGGAATACAGCGCCACCATCATCACGCAGGGCCGTCTGGCGACACCGGAGGAATTCGGCAACATCATCATCAGGAGCGATGCGCGCGGCGCCACGGTGCGCGTGAAGGACGTCGCCCGCGTCGAGCTCGGCGCGCAGGACTACACCATCTCCGCCCGCGTCGACGGCCAGCCCAACGCGGCGATTGCCGTGCGCATGGCGCCGGGCGCGAACGCGCTCGACACCGCCAAGGCCGTCAAGGACAGGATGGGCGAACTGGCCAGGTTCTTTCCCTCCAACATCTCCTGGATCATTCCCTACGACACCTCGACCTTCGTCGACATCTCCATCAGCGAGGTGGTGAAAACCCTGATCGAGGCGATGGTCCTGGTGGTCCTGGTCATTTACCTGTTCCTGGAGAACGCACGCGCCACCTTCATCCCCGCCATCGTCGTGCCCGTCTCGCTGTCCGGAGCGTTGATCGGCCTCCACCTGCTCGGCTATTCGATCAACGTGCTGACCCTCTTCGCCATGGTGCTGGCCATCGCCATCGTGGTGGACGATGCCATCGTCGTCATCGAGAACGTCGAGCGCATCATGAGCGAGGAAGGACTCAGTCCGCGCGCCGCCACGCGCAAGGCGATGGGCCAGATCATCAACGCCGTCATCGCCATCACCGTGGTACTGACGGCGGTATTCGTGCCCCTGCTCTTCTTCGGTGGCTCGGTGGGCGCGATCTACCGCCAGTTCGCCGTGACGCTGATCCTGACCATGGCTTTCTCGGCCTCGATGGCGCTCAGCCTGACGCCGGCGCTGTGCGCCTCGATGCTCAAGCACCAGCCCGGCCAGGAGCTGCTGCCTTCGACCGGCTTCTTCGGCTGGTTCAATCGTTTCTTCGCCGCCACCGTGCAGCGCTACATCGCCGCCACGCGACGCATGCTCGGCAGGCCGGGGCGCTGGCTGATGGTTTTCGCCGCGATTCTCGCCGCCACCGGCTGGCTGTTCGCCAGGCTGCCTGGCAGCTTCCTGCCGAGCGAGGATCAGGGCTATTTCCTCAGCATCGTCCAGCTGCCGGCGGGCGCCACGCGCGAACGCACCCTCGAGGTGCTCGACTCGGTCGAGAAGCATTACCTGGCGCAGAAGGAAGTCGCCCATGTCATCGGCGTCGCCGGCTTCTCCTTCTTCGGGCGCGGCCAGAACGCCGCCATCGCCTTCATCACCCTCAAGAGCTGGGACGAGCGGCCGAACAGGCAAAACGGCGTGGAGTCCATCGTGCAGCGCGCCAACATGGCCTTCTTCCGCATCAAGCAGGCCATGGTCTTCGCCATCAACGTGCCGCCGATCCCCGAACTGGCCGCCGTCGGCGGTTTCGACTTCCGCCTGCAGGATCGCGGCGGCCTGGGCCGCGACAAGCTGATGGAGGCGCGCAACATGGCGCTCGGCCTGGCCGGCCAGAATCCGGCGCTCGCCGGCGTGCGCCCGGAGGGCCAGGAACCCGCCCCGCAAGTTTTTCTCAGCGTAGACCGGGTCAAGGCGCGGGCGCTGGGCATCGACCTGGGCGATCTCAACGACACCCTGCAGGCGACGCTGGGCGCCGCCTACATCAACGACTTCGTACGCCAGGGCCGCATCCTGCGCGTACAGATGCAGGCCGAGGCCGACATGCGGCGCACGCCGGAAGACCTCCTGCGGCTGCCGGTCAAGAACGCGAGCGGGGACATGATCCCGCTCGCCGAGATCGCCACGGCGAAATGGATCGTCGGCAACCCCAAGCTCGACCGTTACAACGGCCTGCCGTCGATGAAGATCTCCGGCAACCCGGCGCCCGGCCGCTCGACCGGCGAGGCCCTGGCGGCGATGGAGGAAGTGGCCGCCAAGCTGCCGCCCGGCTTCGGCTTCGAGTGGTCCGGCACTTCCTACGAGGAGCGGCTCTCCGGCTCGCAGGCGCCTTTCCTCTTCGCCGTCTCCCTGATCGTGGTTTTCCTCTGCCTGGCGGCGCTGTACGAGAGCTGGTCGATACCCTTCGCCGTGATGCTGGTGGTGCCGCTCGGCATCTTCGGCGCGGTGCTCGCCGTCACCCTGCGCGGCCTGCCCAACGACGTCTATTTCAAGGTCGGCCTGATCGCCATCATCGGCCTGTCCGCCAAGAACGCCATCCTCATCATCGAGTTCGCCCGCGAGCTGCAGGAGCAGGGCAAGGATCTGATCGAGGCCACGCTGGAAGCCTGCCGGCTGCGTTTCCGTCCGATCCTGATGACCTCCATCGCCTTCATGTTCGGCGTGCTGCCGCTGGCGGTGTCCACCGGCGCCGGCGCCAACAGCCGCCACGCCATCGGCACCGGCGTCATCGGCGGCATGCTGACCGCCACGGTGCTGGCGGTGTTCCTGGTGCCGGTGTTCTTCGTCGTCGTCCGGCGCTTCTTCCCCGGCCACGCACGCCATCCTGCGGAAACCAGCCATGACTAAGCCTCTCGCCCTCGGCCTGTCCATCGCCCTCGCCGGCTGCTCGCTGGCGCCGGATTTCCTGCGCCCGGCCGCGCCGGTGCCGGCGTCCTGGCCGACTCAAGTCGCCGACGATGCGGCTGCGCAACCGTTGCCGGAAGACTGGCGCGCCTATTTCACGGATGCCCGCCTGCAGGCGCCGATCGCCGCTGCGCTCGAGCATAACCGCGACCTGAAGATCGCCCTCGCGCGCGTGGACGAGGCGCGCGCCCAGGCCGGCCTCGCCCGCGCCGACCGCTTTCCGGCCGTCGACGCCAGCCTGCAGCGCCAGGCTGCGGAAACGCCCGCGGACCTGGCGCCCGGCGGCCGGCGCACCTTCAGCCAGCGCTTCGACGCCAATCTCGGCATCGTCGCCTTCGAGCTGGATTTCTGGGGGCGCGTGAAGAATCTCGACGAAGCCGCGCGCGCCAATTTCCTCGCCAGCGAATACGCCCAACGCGCCTTCCGCCTGACGCTGATCGGCGATGTCGCCTCCGCCTGGTACACCCTGCAGGAACTGGAGGCACGCAGCGCACTGGCCGAGGCCACTGTCGCCAGCCGCGCCGAGAGCCGCAAGCTGATCGGGCAGCGGCGCGACGTCGGCCTCGCCGGCGACATCGATTATTACGCCGCCGACGGCGCCTGGGCCGGCGCCCGCGCCGAGGCCGCCAACCTGGCGCGACAGAAGGCCGCCGCCGGGAATGCGCTGCGCCTGCTGGTCGGCACGGAGCCGCCGGCGACGGCCGCGGCAGCGGAACCGCTCCCGGCCGCGCTGCCGGCGGTTCGCGTCGGCCTGCCTTCCGAGGTGCTGCTGCGGCGTCCCGACGTAATCGCCGCCGAGCAGAAGCTGATCGCCGCCAACGCCAACATCGGCGCCGCGCGCGCCGCCTTCCTGCCGCGCATCCTGCTCACCGTCATCGCCGGCAGCGCCAGCCCCGCCCTCTCCGGCCTGTTCCAGGGCGGCAGCAGCGCGTGGAATTTCGTGCCCCTGCTGAAATACCCGCTGTTCGACGCCGGCCGTGCCGAGAGCAATGTCGACCTCGCCGAGGCGCGCAAGAACCTCGCCGTGGCCGAGTACGAGAAGACGATCCAGCAAGCCTTCCGCGAAGTCGCCGACCTGCTCGACGCGCGCGAGCGCTATGCCGAGCAGTTGCGGGCACTGGAAGCCGCCAGCGCGGCGCAGAGCGAGCGCCTGCTGCGGGTCGATGCCCGTTACAACGCCGGCATGTCGGGCTACCTCGAGTTGCTGGATGCCCAGCGCGAGCTGTTCGCCGCGCAGCAGTCGGTACTCGCGGCGCGGCGCGCGCTGGCCGCCACCGGCGCCAGCCTGTACAAGGCGCTCGGCGGCAGCTGATCGATTTATGCCGGCCTGAGCCGGCCGGCACCGGTAAAGAACCTGCGGAAAAAGTCAGTCCCGGCGGGACGGCGGCTCACAGAAAGCGGTCGAGCAGCCGGCGGCTGGTCTTGTCCAGCGCATTGAGGTCGCGCACGAGGAAGTGGATGCCGTGGCTGTCCTCGATCAACAGGCCGGATCTGCCGAGGCGGCGGATGAACTCCTCCCCCCAGAGGACGAACTGCGTCTCGCCACGGTCGGTGTCAACCTTCCACGTGCTCGGCGTGGCAAAACTGGATACGCTGCGCAAGCGGCGGATCTCCGGCATGAACTCGCGACGGCCGAGTTCCTCCTCTACCACCTGCAGCACGCCGACGGGCAGCGCGTCGAGGCGGCCGATCCAGGCGACCTCGTGACCATCCTGGCCGACCAATGCGATGTCCTCGTCCGGCGCGGCGATGGGAAAGGCGCGCACCGGCACGACCCCCTCATGCACGTCGCCCGCCGCGGTGGTCAGCACCAGGCGGCCGAAGGCATTGCGTGCCAGGTCGAAATCCGTTTCCATCACTGTCCCTTCGTCTTGTGTTCGATGCGCGGCACTTCGGCGCCGGCTTCTTCCAGATCGGCATCGACGTTGCGCGCCTGCGCCTGGTAGAGGCGGAAGTAGGCGCCCTCGCGCGCCATCAGCTCGTCATGGTTGCCGACCTCGACGACGCGGCCGCGGTCCATCACCACCAGGCGGTCGGCCTTGCGCAGCGTCGACAGCCGGTGCGCGATGGCGATGGTGGTGCGGCCGCGAACCAGGTTGTCGAGCGCCTTCTGGATCTCCTTCTCCGTCTCGGTATCCACCGACGAGGTGGCCTCGTCGAGGATCAGGATGCGCGGATCGATGAGCAGCGCACGGGCGATGGAGATGCGCTGGCGCTCGCCGCCGGAGAGCCCCTGGCCGCGCTCGCCGACGAGGGAATCGTAGCCCTGCGGCAGGCGCAGGATGAAGTCGTGGGCATGGGCGGCGCGGGCGGCGGCGACGATCTCCCCGCGCGTCGCATCCGGCTTGCCGTAGGCGATGTTGTCGGCCACCGTGCCGAAGAACAGGAACGGCTCCTGCAGGACGAGGCCGATGTTGCTGCGGTAGTCGGCCACCGCGAGGGTGCGGATGTCGACCCCCTCGAGGCGGATCGATCCCTCCGTCACGTCGTAGAAGCGGCAGATGAGGTTCACCAGCGTCGTCTTGCCGGAGCCGCTGTGGCCGACCAGGCCGATCATCTCGCCCGGCGCGATGGCCAGATCCACGCCGCGCAGGATGGCGCGATTGCCGTAGCGGAAGGCGACGTCGCGCAGCTCGATGCGGCCCTTCACCTCGGCCAGGCGCACCGGCGCCGCCGGCTCGGGCACGCTGGAGACGTGGTCGAGGATGTCGAACAGGCGCTTGGCGCCGGCGGCGGCGCGCTGCGTCGTCGACACGATGCGGCTCATCGAGTCGAGCCGCGTGTAGAAGCGCGAGATGTAGGCGAGGAAGGCCGTCAGCACGCCGACCGTGATCTGGTTGCGCGACACCTGCCAGATGCCGAAGGCCCACACCACCAGCAGGCCGATTTCGGTGAGCAGCGTGATGGTGGGCGAGAACAGCGACCAGACGCGATTGACGCGGTCGTTCACCGCCAGGTTGGTGGCATTGGCGACGCGGAAGCGCTGGGTTTCCCGCTTTTCCTGGGCGAAGGCCTTGACGACGCGGATGCCGGGGATGGTGTCGGCCAGCACGTTGGAGATTTCCGACCAGATGCGGTCGGCCTTCTCGAAGCCGGTGCGCAGCCGGTCGCGCACCAGTTGGATCATCCAGGCGATGAAGGGCAGCGGCAGCAGCGTGACGAGCGCCAGCCAGGGGCTGATCGAGAACAGGATGACGGCCGTCATCGTGATCATCAGCACGTCGTTGGCGAAATCGAGCACGTGGATGGAGAGGAACTGGCAGATGCGGTCGGATTCCGAGCCGATGCGCGCCATCAGGTCGCCGGTGCGCTTGCCGCCGTAGTACTCCAGCGAGAGTCCCATCAGATGCTCGAAGGTGACGGTGCGCAGGTCCGAGCCGATGTGCTCGGCCACCAGGGAGAGGATGTAGGTCTTGGCCCAGGAGAGGCCCCAGGCCATCAGCGCCGCACCGAGCAGGCCGCCGAGCAGCATCATGACCAGTTCGACGTTGATCGGTGCGCCGTTCTGGTAGGGAATCAGCACGTCATCCATCAGCGGCATGGAGAGATAGGGCGGCACCATCGCCGCGGCCGTAGACGCCAGGGTCAGGGCGAATCCCCAGAAAAGCTGCCAGCGGTACGGTTTGGCGAAGCGCCACAGCCGCAACAGTGTGCGTGTCGAGGGCGGGGCGTGGATTTCCTTGGCGCAGACCGGGCATTCCTCCTCGCCGTCCATCGGCGCGCCGCACTTCGGGCAGACATCCTCCTCCGGACGCTCGACCGGTCGCCCGGACAGGTGGCTTTCCAGCTGCCGCTCGAATTCATCGGCCAGCCGCAGGGCCGCAGGATTCGATCCAATGGTAAATCGCCAGGTAGCCAGGCGGCCACCGCCGTCGTGCAGTTCGAGGGTGCCGACCCCGGCATGGTCGCCATGCACCAGCCGCAGGCCCGGCCTGTACGGCCATTCCTGCCACCCCTCCCCGCCGGGAGATCGGGCCAGCAGGCGGCGGTCGGTCAGCAGCAGCAGCCCCTCCGAATACCGCAAGTCGGTGTCCAGGTTCAGCGGAAACCCCGCTTCCAGGCGCTCTCCGGCAGCCAGGCGCGATACCGCCTCCTGACGCCAGGGCTCAATCGGCAAGCCTTCACTCACTACCACGGAACCATCTGAATTCATTATTTTTCCGTCCCCGCATGGGACTTTTTGTGAGAATGCTGCGCCGCAACATCAATACTATCAAGCAAGTATATCTTTTGTAACGCCTTTACCGGTATGACGGGATACAGGAAAGGGCGAGGATTTTTCCGTCCCAGGTAAACCTAAACCCATATGCCTCGTTATTTGCCCCAAACACGACACATACCCTGCCTGGGCAACCGACCTGGCGGCAGGGAACAAAATGAAATTCAAGGATATCGAGATACTGCGCATCACCCCGCTTCGCGGGCCGACCATGTGGACCTATCGCCCGATCATCGAGGCCTGGGTGGACATCGGCGAACTGGAAGACTGGCCTTCCAACAAGATTCCCGGTTTCTACGAGCGGCTGTCCTCCTGGCTGCCCTCCCTGATCGAGCATCGCTGCAGCGAAGGCGACCGGGGCGGCTTCCTGCAGCGCCTGCGCGAAGGCACCTGGACCGCCCACATCCTCGAACACGTCACCCTCGAACTGCAGAACCTGGCCGGCCAGCGCACCGGCTTCGGCAAGGCGCGCCAGACCTCGAAGCATGGCGTGTACAAGATGGTGGTCCGCTCGCGCCAGGAGCAGGTGACCCGCGCCTGCCTCGCCGCCGGCCGCGATCTCGTCATGGCCGCCATCAACGACAGCCACTACGACGTGCCGGGCACCATCGAGAAGCTGCGCGAGCTGGCCGACAAGCTCTGCCTCGGCCCCAGCACCACCAGCATCGTCGATGCCGCCGGCGAGCGCGGCATCCCCTTCATCCGCCTCAACGATGGCAACCTGGTGCAGCTCGGCTACGGCGCCGGCCAGCGCCGCATCTGGACCGCCGAGACCGATTCCACTTCAGCCATCGCCGAGAGCATTTCCCGCGACAAGGACCTCACCAAGACCCTGCTCGCTTCCTGCGGCGTTCCGGTGCCCGAAGGACGCATCGTCAGCAGCCCCGAGGACGCCTGGGAGGCCGCCGAGGACATCGGCCTGCCGGTGGCGGTGAAACCGACCGACGCCAATCACGCCCGCGGCGTCTCGCTGGAACTGACTTCCCGCGAGCAGGTCGAGGCCGCCTATCACGTGGCGCTCGAAGAAGGCAGCGAGGTCATGGTCGAGCGCTATGTGCCCGGCGTCGAACACCGCCTGCTGGTTGTCGGCAACCGCCTGGTCGCCGCCACGCGCGGCGAAACCGCTTGCGTCGTCGGCGACGGCAAAACGACCATCGTCGAACTGATCGACCAGCAGATCAATTCCGACCCGCGCTGCGGCGAGGACGAATCCTTCCCGCTCGAGCCGATCCGCGTAGAGCGCGAGCCTGCCGTGCAACTGGAGCTCAAGCGCCAGGGCTTCGCCCCCGAATCCGTTCCGCCGGCCGGCAAGAAGGTGCTCATCATCCGTTACGGCAACCTCGCCGACGACGTCACCGACGAAGTCCATCCTGACGTGGCGGAAGCCGCCACCCTGGCGGCCCGCGTGGTCGGGCTGGACATCGCCGGCGTCGATATCGTGGCGGAAGACATCTCGCGACCGCTCGACGAGCAGCGCGGCGCCATCGTCGAGGTGAATGCCGGCCCCGGCCTGCTGATGCACCTCAAGCCGGCCAAGGGCAAGCCGCGCCCCGTCGGCGAGGCCATCGCGGACAGCCTGTTCCCGTCCGGCGGCAAGGGCCGCATTCCCATCGTCGGCATCGCCGGTACTCAGGGCACGAATCTGATCGCGCGCCTGGTTGCCTGGTTGCTCCAGCTCACCGGCAAGCATGTCGGCCTGGCCTGCCGCGACGGCCTTTTCCTCGACAAGCGCCAGGTCGAAAAAAAGGACAGCGCCAACTGGGCGGCCGGGCAGCGCCTGCTCATCAACCGCTCGGTGGAAGCCGCCGTGTTCGAGAACGGCCCCGCCATGATCCTCGGCGAGGGCATCGCCTACGACCGCTGCCAGGTCGGCATCGTCACCGATGCCGAAGGGGCGGAGACCCTCGGCGAATTCGACATCCACACCGTCGACCAGCTCTATCACGTCCTGCGCACGCAGGTGGACATCGTCCTGCCGGAGGGCGTGGCCGTGCTCAACGCCGCCGATCCCCACGTCGTGCGCATGGCCGAGCTGTGCGACGGCGAGGTGATCTTCTACGGCCTGGGCGCCGAGCTGCCCGCCATCGTCGCGCACCGGGCGAAGGGCGGCCGCGCCCTCTACCTGCGCGACAATCGCATCATGCTGGCGACGGGCGCCGTCGAAGGCCCTTTCCTCGAACTGCCCGTCCTTGCCAACGGCAAGGACGATACCGACAACCACCGCGCCGCCAGCCTCTTGGCGGCGGTCGGCGCCGCCGTCGCCCTCGACATCCCGGTCGAAATGATCCGCGTCGGCATCGAAACCTTCGAACAGGACCGCAACGGCAAGCGGCCCGCACGCAGCCGCCCGCGCCGGGTGGCGAACCAGTAAACGACATTTCCCTCAGGAACCCAACATGGAAGTTTCCCGTATCCGAGCCCTGCGCGGTCCCAACCTGTGGAGCCGCCATACCGCGATCGAAGCGGTGGTGCGCTGCGAAGGCGCCGAATGCGCCATCAGCGCCCTGCCCGACTTCGAAGAGCGTCTGCGCGCGCGTTTCCCGAACATCGGGCCGATGCGGCCGATCGGCCATGAGGGCGAGATTTCCGTCGCCCATGCTCTTGCCTATGCCGCCCTCGGGCTGCAGGCCGAAGCCGGCTGCCCGGTCACCTTCACGCGCGTTACGCAGACCGTCGAGCGCTGCATTTTCCAGGTCGTCGTCGAATACTCCGAAGAGGACGTCGGCCGCCTCGCCGTCGAACTGGCCGGGCAGCTCTGCCGCGCCGCCATCGAAGACACTCCCTTCGATCTTCCCGGCGCGCTCGCCCGGCTGCGCGAACTCGACGAGGACCTGCGCCTTGGCCCCAGCACCGGCTCCATCGTGCATGCCGCGGTAGCGCGCGGCATCCCCTTCCGCCGCCTGACCCAGGGCAGCCTGGTGCAGTTCGGCTGGGGCTCGAAGCAGCGCCGCATCCAGGCCGCCGAGGTCGACCGCACCGGCGCCATCGCCGAGACCATCGCCCAGGACAAGCAGCTCACCAAGCAGCTGCTCGAAGCCGCCGGCGTGCCGGTGCCGCAGGGCCGGCCGGTCGTCGACGCCGACGACGCCTGGGCCGCCATGCAGGAAATCGGCTCGGCCGTCGTCGTCAAGCCGCAGGACGGCAACCAGGGCAAGGGCGTCACGGTGAATGTCGCCAGCCGCGAACAATTGAACGCCGCCTTCGCCGCCGCCGCCGAATACGGCTCGACGGTGATGGTCGAGCGCTTCGTGCCGGGCCACGACTTCCGTCTGCTGGTGGTCGGCAACAAGCTGATTGCCGCCGCGCGGCGCGATCCGCCGCACGTCATCGGCGACGGCGAGCACAGCGTGCGCCAACTGGTCGACGAGGTGAACAGCGACCCGCGCCGCGGCAGCGGCCACGCCACTTCGCTGACGAAAATCCGCTTCGACGACATCGCCCTCGCCCGCCTCGCCCTGCAGGGCCTGACGGCCGACTCCGTGCCGCCGCAGGGCACCCGCGTCGTCCTGCGCAACAACGCCAACCTGTCCACCGGCGGCACCGCCACCGACGTCACCGACGAGGTCCACCCCGAAGTTGCCGCGCGCGCCGTCGCCGCGGCGCAGATGATCGGACTCGACATCGCCGGCGTCGATGTCGTCTGCGAAACCATGCAGAAACCGCTCGAGGAACAGGCCGGCGCCGTGGTCGAGGTGAACGCCGCGCCCGGCCTGCGCATGCACCTGGCGCCCTCGTTCGGCAAGGGCCGCGCCGTCGGCGAGGCCGTCGTCGCCGACATGTTCCCGGACGGCCAGGACGGCCGCATCCCGGTGGTGGCCGTCACCGGCACCAACGGCAAGACCACCACGGTGCGCCTGATCGCCCACCTGCTTGAAGGCACGGGGCTGCGCACCGGCATGACCTGCACCGACGGCGTCTATGTCGGCGAGCGCCGCCTCGACACCGGCGACTGCAGCGGCCCGAAGAGCGCCCGCAACGTCCTGATGCACCCGGACGTCGATGCCGCGGTGTTCGAGACCGCGCGCGGCGGCCTGCTGCGCGAGGGCCTCGCCTTCGACCGCTGCAAGGTAGCGGTCGTCACCAACATCGGCGAGGGCGACCATCTCGGCCTCAACTACATCACCACCGTGGAAGACCTCGCCGTGCTGAAGCGCGTCATCGTGCAGAACGTCGCGCCGGACGGCATGGCGGTGCTCAACGCCGCCGACCCGATCGTCGCGAAGATGGCGGAAAACTGCCCCGGCGCGGTGACCTACTTCGCCGCCGACCGCCACCACCCGGTGATGGCCACGCACAACGCCCAGGGCAAGCGCGTCGTCTACATCGACGGCCAGTCCATCGTCTGCGCCGAGGGCGGCGAAGTCGTTCAGCAGATTCCCCTCGAGAACGTGCCGCTGACGCGCAAGGGCACCATCAGCTTCCAGGTGGAGAACGCCATGGCTTCCGTCGCCGCAGCATGGGCGCTGAACCTCGACTGGGCCGCCGTCCGCGAAGCATTGCGGTCCTTCGCCAGCGACGCCGACACGGCGCCCGGCCGCTTCAACGTCTTCGGCTACCGCGGCGCCACCCTGATCGCCGACTACGGCCACAACCCGGACGCCATCCTGGCGCTGGTGCGCGCCGTCGAGGCCATGCCCGCCGGACACCGCTCGATCGTCATCAGCGGCGCCGGCGACCGCCGCGACGAGGACATCCGCCGCCAGACCGAGATCCTCGGCGACGCTTTCGACGAAGTGATCCTCTACCAGGACCAGTGCCAGCGCGGCCGCGCCGACGGCGAGGTGCTGGCCCTGTTGCGCAACGGCCTGGCCAACGCCAAGCGCACCAAGGTGGTGGAGGAGATCCGCGGCGAATTCCTCGCCATCGACACGGCGCTGGCGCGCCTGCAGCCGGGCGAGCTGTGCCTGATCCTCATCGACCAGGTGGAGGAAGCCCTGGCGCACATCGCCAAACGCCTGGCCGAGGTCTCCATCGAGCGCCCGGCCAAGCCGGCTGCCGGGCCGGCAGCGACGCCGCGGAAGCAGGCCGCCAGCGCCTGATTCCGCAACCGCCTGCGGTAAGATAGGGCGATGAATGCGCGCAGCTTCATCGCCCTTTTTCTTTGCGGTTCACTGACTTTCGCCCATGCCGCGGCCGAGACCCGCGAGGGCGTAAACGTCGGCCAGCCCTCCGCCGTGCGCAAGCTGGTGCCGGCCGAAGGCCTCGAACGCCAGGCCAGCCAGGAATTCTCCCAGCTCAAGCAGCAGGCCGCCGCCAAGAAGGCGCTGGCGCCCGACGACCACCCGCAAACGCGGCGGCTGCGCCAGATCGCCGCCCGCCTCATCCCCTACGCCGGCCGCTTCAATCCGCGCGCGCAGCAGTGGCAATGGGAAATCATTCTCATCGGCTCGCAGCAGGTGAACGCCTTTTGCATGCCCGGCGGCAAGATCGCCGTCTTCAGCGGCCTGCTGCTCGGGCTGCAATTGAGCGATGACGAGGCGGCAGCGGTGATGGGCCACGAAATCGCCCATGCCCTGCGCGAGCACGCCCGCGAGCGCCTCGCCAAGACCGAGCTGACCCGCCTCGGTGCCAACCTGCTCGGCGAATTCGTCGGCCGCGGGAAATATTCCGGGCTGTTCGACATGAGCGGCCAGCTGATGACCCTGAAGTTCTCGCGCGACGACGAGACCGAGGCCGACACCGTCGGCCTGGAACTCGCCGCCCGCGCCGGCTACGATCCGCGCGCCGGCGTCACCCTGTGGCAGAAGATGATGGCCGCCAACAAGGGCGCGCCGCCGCAGTGGCTGTCCACGCATCCGTCCGGCAAGAACCGCATCCAGGAAATCGAGCGCCACCTGCCCGAGGTGATGCCGCTCTACGAGAAGGCGAAAAGTCAGTCGCGGTAGGACGGCGCCGCCCAGTAATCCGGATTGCCGTAGCAGTGCCTGAGATGGTCGACGAGCAGGCGCACGCGCAGCGGCAGGTACTTGCGCTGCGGGAACACCGCGTAGATGCCGGTCGGCGGCGCGGCGAATTCCCCCAGCACCGACAGCAGCGCGCCGCGCCGCAGGTCCTCGCCCACTTCCCACATCGAGCGCCAGGCCAGTCCCCGCCCCGCCAGCGCCCATTCGTGCAGCACGGCGCCGTCGTTGCATTCGAGTTGGCCGGAGACCTTGATGCTGACGATTTCACCGCCATCGCGGAACAGCCAGCCGCGCTGCTGGCCGAGCGACAGGCAATTGTGGTTCGCCAGATCGGCCAGCGCGCGCGGCGTGCCGTGCTTGTCCAGATAGGCGGGGCTCGCCACCACCACGCGCGGATTCTCAGCCAGGCGGATGCTGACCAGGCTGGAATCGGTCAGCTCGCCGACGCGAACCGCGCAGTCGATGCCTTCATTCACCAGATCGACCAGGCGGTCGGAGAGGTCGAGGTTCACCGTCACTTCCGGATTGGCATCGAGGAACTGCATGACCAGCGGTGCGACGTGCCTGCGGCCGAAGCCGGCCGGCGCCGACAGGCGCAGGTGGCCGCGCGCCTTGACGCCGCCGAGGCTCACCGAGGCCTCGGCATCGCCCAGCTCGCGCAGGATGCGCTGGCAGTCCTCCAGGTAGGCGCTACCCTCGAAGGTCAGCGTCACCCGCCGCGTCGTGCGCAGCAGCAGCTTGACGCCCAGCCGCGCTTCCAGCGCATCGAGGCGGCGGCTCACCACCCCCGGCGCCACGCCCTCGGCGGCGGCCGCGGCGCTCAGGCTGCCGCGGCTGGCCACGGAAACAAAGGTTTCGATCTGCTTCAGGCGGCTCATGTGAATTTTTGCTTTTTTAGCAAGAATGAATTGATTTTATCGCTATTTTATTAACAAAAGAACAGGGGTATCTTCCCCTCATGCCCAAATTCACCGCCAACCTGTCGATGCTGTTCACCGAAGCGCCCATGCTGGAGCGTTTCGAGCGCGCCGCGCGCGCCGGCTTCAGGGCGGTGGAAATGCAGTTCCCCTACGACACGCCCGCCGAACAGCTGCAGCAGGCGCTGTTCCGCAACAAGCTCGCGCTGGTGCTGCACAACCTGCCGGCCGGCGACTGGGCCGCGGGCGAGCGCGGCATCGCCTGCCTTCCCGACCGTGTCGAGGAATTTCGAGCGGGGGTGGACAAGGCCCTCGCCTATGCCGCCGCGCTCGACGTGCCGCAACTGAATTGCCTCTGCGGCATCCGCCCGGCGCGCGTGCCGGCCGAAACGGCGCAGCGCGTGCTGGTCGACAACCTGCGTCACGCCGCCGCCAAACTCAAGGCGCAGGGGCTGAAGCTCCTCGTCGAGCCAATCAACACGCGCGACATTCCCGGCTTTTTCGTGAACGGCACGCGACAGGCCCTCGACCTGATCGCCGAAACGGGTGCCGACAACCTGTTCCTGCAATACGACGTCTATCACATGCAGCGCACGGAAGGCGAACTGGCCGGCACGCTGGCCGCGCATCTCGACAGGATCGCCCACATCCAGATCGCCGACAATCCCGGCCGCCACGAGCCCGGCACGGGTGAAATCCGCTACGATTTTCTTTTTTCGTATCTCGACCGCATCGGCTATCGGGGATGGGTCGGCTGCGAATACCATCCGGCCACCTCCACCGAGGCCGGACTCGGCTGGCTGGACAAATGGATGGACGGGACGCATTGACATGGAAGCCTGGCAGATCGCGCTGATCGGCATCGCCGCCTTCGCCGCCGGCGCCATGAACTCGGTGGCGGGCGGCGGCACCTTCTTTTCCTTCCCGGCCCTGCTCGCCGTCGGCGTGCCGCCGGTGATGGCGAATGCCAGCAACTCCGTTTCGCTGTGGCCGGCCAGCATTTCCAGCGCCCTCGCCTATCGGCGCGAGCTGGCGCGCTACCGCACGATGCTGCCGGCGCTGTCGGTGGTGGCTTTCTGCGGCGGCGTGGCCGGCGGACTGCTTCTGCTGGCCACCCACGACAACACCTTTTCGATCCTCATTCCCTGGCTGCTGCTGGTGGCCACGCTGCTGTTCGCCTTCAGCGGGCAAATCTCCGGCCTCGTTGCCCGCTTCCGGCAGCGGTGTCATCCCGAAACCCGCAACAGCGCGGGCGGCTTGCTGTTCCAGTTCATCGTTTCCATCTATGGCGGCTTTTTCGGCGCCGGCATGGGGATCCTGATGCTCGCCAGCCTGGCCATCCAGGGGCACAGCGATATTCACGAGATCAACGCCATCAAGAACTGGCTGTCGGCCATCATTTATTCCGTGGCGGTGGTCACCTTCGTCGTGGCCGGCGCGGTGAGCTGGCCGCACACCCTGGTCATGCTCGCCACCGCCACGCTGGGCGGCTACTGGGGCGCGGCGATGGCGCGCAAGATCCCGGCCGTCTGGCTGCGGCGTTTCATCATCCTGGTCGGCGGCGCCCTGACCGCCTACTATTTCCGCAAAACTTCGTAACGACAAGGAGCCACCATGAGCAAGCTTCCCGCCGGCGTGCAGATCAACGCCCCCCTGCATCCCCGCTTCGACGAGATCCTCACGCCCGAGGCGCTCGCCTTCGTCGCCAAGCTGCATCGCGCCTTCGAGCCGCGCCGCAAGGAGCTGCTCGCCAGGCGCGTCGAGCGCCAGGCGCGCATCGACGCCGGTGAGATGCCGGACTTCCTGCCCGAGACGAAGCACATCCGCGAAGGCGACTGGAAGGTCGCGCCGCTGCCGAAGGCGCTGGAGTGCCGCCGCGTCGAGATCACCGGGCCGGTCGAGCGCAAGATGATCATCAACGCCTTCAATTCGGGGGCGGACTCCTACATGACCGACTTCGAGGATTCCAACAGCCCGAACTGGTTCAACCAGGTGCAGGGCCAGGTGAACCTGAAGGATGCCATCCGCCGCACCATCAGCCTGGAGTCCGGCGGCAAGACCTACAAGCTCAACGACAAGATCGCCGTCCTGCAGATCCGCCCGCGCGGCTGGCACCTCGACGAGAAGCACGTCACCGTCGACGGCCAGCGCGTCTCCGGCGGCATCTTCGACTTCGGCCTGGTGTTCTTCCATAACGCCAAGGAGCAGATCGCCCAGAGTAACGGTAGCGCCGGCCCCTTCTACTACCTGCCGAAGATGGAATCGCACCTCGAGGCGCGCCTGTGGAACGACATCTTCTGCATGGCGCAGGACGAGATCGGCCTGCCGCGCGGCACCATCAAGGCCACCGTGCTGGTCGAGACCATCCTCGCCACCTTCGAGCTGGAAGAGATCCTCTACGAACTGCGCGAGCATTCCGCCGGCCTCAACGCCGGGCGCTGGGACTACATCTTCTCCTGCATCAAGAAGTTCAAGAAGAACAAGGATTTTTGCCTGGCCAACCGCGGCGCCATCACGATGGAAGTGCCCTTCATGCGCAGCTACGCGCTGGCGCTGGTGAAGGCCTGCCACAAGCGCGGCGCGCCGGCCATCGGCGGCATGAGCGCGCTGATCCCGATCAAGAACGACCCGGTCGCCAACGAGAAGGCGCTCGCCGGCATCCGCCACGACAAGACGCGCGACGCCAACGACGGCTACGACGGCGGCTGGGTGGCCCACCCGGGCCTCGTCTCCATCGCCATGGAGGAGTTCGTCAAGGTGCTCGGCGACAAGCCCAACCAATGGGAGAAGCAGCGCACCGACACCTACGGCCCGAAGGACTGGCTCAACTTCCAGCCCGAGCAGCCGATCACCGAGGCCGGCGTGCGCAACAACATCAACGTCGGCATCCACTACCTCGGCTCCTGGCTCGCCGGCAACGGCTGCGTGCCCATCCACAACCTGATGGAGGACGCCGCCACCGCCGAGATCTCGCGCTCGCAGGTGTGGCAGTGGGTGGTCAGCCCGAAGGGCAAGCTCGACGACGGCCGCAAGGTTACCGCCGAGATGGTCAAGGCGCTGATCGTCGAGGAACTCGCCAAGGTCAAGGCCACCGTCTCCGCCGCCGGCGAGAAGACGGACACCTACGACCAGGCCGCCGGCATCTTCGAGAAGATGAGCCTGTCGCCCGACTATCCGGAGTTCCTCACCCTGCCGCTGTACGAGGCGATGGAGTAAGCGGGAAAAGTCAGTCCCTGCAACACGGCGGCCACTGTGCCGCCGTGTTTTCTTGGAGACACGATCATGCTCGGCGCCCTCACCCTGCTGCTCGTCTTCCAGCTGATCGGCGAAGTCCTCGCCCAGTTGTTCGCGCTGCCGATCCCGGGGCCGGTGATCGGCATGGCGCTGCTCTTCGCCGCGCTGGCGCTGCGCGGCGGGCCGTCGCCGGAGCTGCGCGACACGGCGCAGAACCTGCTGCAGCACCTGTCGCTGCTGTTCGTGCCGGCCGGCGTCGGTGTCATGCTGCACTTCCATCGCATCGGCGACGAATGGCTGCCGCTGGCGGCTTCCCTCGTCGGCAGCACCGTGCTCACCATCGCCGTCACCGCCCTCGCCCTGCGCGCCCTGATGCGGCGCACGGAAGGTGGCAAGTAGCCATGCGCGCGCCCGCCCAACTCGCCGAGATCTGGGTCTACCTGTCGGCCTCGCCGCTGCTGGGCCTGACGGTCACGCTGCTCGCCTACCAGGGCGCCTGGTGGCTCTCCAAGCGAGCCCATTTCCATCCGCTCGCCAATCCGGTGCTGCTCGCCGTGGCCGCGCTGGTGCTGCTGCTGAAGCTGACGGGCACGCCCTACCCGACCTACTTCGACGGCGCGCAGTTCGTGCATTTCCTGCTCGGTCCGGCGACGGTGGCGCTGGCGATTCCGCTGTACGCGCAATTGCCGAGGCTGCGCGCCATGGCGTTTCCGCTGCTGGCGGCGCTGCTCGCCGGTTCCCTCACGGCAACCGTCAGCGCCGTGGCCATCGGCAGGCTGTTCGGCGCCAGCGAGGCCTCGCTGCTGTCGCTGGCGCCGAAGTCCGTCACCACGCCGGTCGCCATGGGCATCGCCGAGCGCATCGGCGGCCTGCCCTCGCTGACGGCGGTGCTGGTGATCACCACCGGCATCCTCGGCGCGGTGAGCGCGCGCTTCATCTACCGGGCGCTCGGCATCGCCGACCACGCGGTGCGCGGCTTCGCCGTCGGCGTCGCCTCGCACGGCATCGGCACCGCCCGCGCCTTCCAGGTGAGCGAGCAGGCCGGCGCCTTCTCCGGCCTGGCGATGGGGCTGAACGCCCTGCTCACCGCGCTGCTGGTGCCGCTGCTGATTCCCTTCCTGAAGCACTGGTTGTAGCCATGGCGCTCAAATCCACCGTCTTCAGGGCCGAGTTGCAGGTCTCCGATCTCGATCGGCATTACTACGCGGCGCATGCGCTGACGCTGGCGCGCCATCCGTCGGAGACCGACGAGCGCATGATGGTGCGCCTGCTGGCCTTCGCGCTCTTCGCCGGCGAGCGGCTGGAATTCGGCCGCGGCCTGTCGACGGAGGACGAACCGGCGCTCTGGCGGAAGGACCTCACCGGCGCGGTCGAGCTGTGGATCGAGGTCGGCCTGCCCGACGAGCGCGCGCTGCGCCGCGCCTGCGGGAGGGCGGAGCGGGTCGCGGTGCTGTGCTACGGCGGGCGCGGCGCCGACCTCTGGTGGGCGCAGAACCGCGACCGGCTGGAGCGGCTGCGCAATCTCGCCGTGATGCTCCTGCCGGCGCCGGCCACCCAGGCGCTCGCCGCGCTGGCCAGCCGCAGCATGAGCCTGCAATGCACGATTCAGGACGGTCAGGCCTGGCTCACCGAGGGCGAGCGGACCGTCCATGTCGATCCGTTGCGATTGCAGGAAACCGCTTCTTGAGATTCAGGCTGGTTGACCAGCCGACTTGGCGGTATGCCGCCGGATGACGCCGTCGATGAAGCCGCGCAGGAAGCCTGGTGTCTGCGCGCTGTGGAAGCGTTCGATCTCCTCGCCGCGGCTGTAGGCGATCACGGTCGGGAAGCCGCGCACCTTGTGGCGGCCGGCCAGCTTCATGTTCTCGTCGGCATCGACGTTGGCCAGCACGAAGGCGCCGCCATACTCCTTCGCCAGCCCCTCCAGCAGCGGCGTCAGCACGCGGCAGGGCCCGCACCAGCCGGCGCCGATGTCGACCAGCACCGGCACCGCATGCGAGCGCGCCACGACGCGCTCCTCGAAATCGGCCTCGGTGACGTCGCAGAGATAATCCATGCACGAATGCTATCAGACGCAGCCGGTCGGCTTCGGCATGCCGGCGTAGCGCGCGCCCTGCTTGGCCGGACCGTAGGGAAAGAGGTCGAACAGGCGGTTCTTGTCGGCCCATTCCTCGCCCAGATCCGTCTTCATCAGCTTCAGCATGGTGCGCAGGTTCGGCGCCGTGCCGTTTTCCTGGTAGTAGGCGCGAATCCAGTTGATGAGTGTCCAGTGGTCTTCGCCGAGCTGCAGATTGTCCTGCTGCGCCAGATAATTGGCGATGCCTTCCGACCAGTCGTCGAGCTGGGCCAGATAGCCTTCCGCGTCGGTTTCGATCTCTTTGCCGTTGATGACGATCATGATGTTTTCTCTCTGTTGGGGGTGGGGGTATTTTTTATACTTGACATTATTAGTCGGGAATTATTCAATGTCAAAACAATTTCCTGATGTCCCCATCAAGCGAAAGGAGAAATGGCATGGACACCCCCGACATTCCCCAGAAGGCCCCTTACCCCGTGGACGTGGAAGCCGGCCAGAAATACTGGTGGTGCGCCTGTGGTCGCAGCAAAAATCAGCCCTTCTGCGACGGCTCGCACAAGGGCACGCCGTTTTTGCCGGTCGAGTTCGTCGCGGAAAAATCGGAAAAGGTCTGGTTCTGCGGCTGCAAGCACACCGCGGCGGCGCCGCTGTGCGACGGCACGCACCGGAAGCTATGACAGCGCCGGCAGCAGGTAGGCGCGCCAGAGCGAGTGCTCGTATCTCGGCCTGAAGAAACCGAAATGCCCGATGCGCTTCTCGCCGATCTCCTGCGGCGCGATGCGCTGCATGGTGCGCGCGGCATTCGTGTACTGGCCGTGGATCGCCTCGGTGTTGCGCAAGGACATGAACTCGTCGTCGGTGAAGGAGAGCGAGACGATCGGGGTGTCCACGGCGGCATACAGGTCGCGCGCCGCCGCGCCCTCGACGCCGACGGCGTATTCGGGGTCGAGGCACCAGCGCCGCCACTGCTCCATCACGCCGCGCGGCAGGTCGCCCACCTTGCGCAGGCGCTTGCCGGGGAAATAGCCGAACAGGCGCAGCGACAGCGGCGCCACGACGAACCACAGCCACCATGAAGTGCGACGCAGGGAGGCGGTGTTCTCGCGCCAGTAGCCACTGCCCGTCGCCACCGTCACCACCCGCGCCAGACGCCGGCGGTTCGGCACGAAGGGCAGGATCTGCCCGCCCAGGCTGTGGCCGACCCAGTACAGCGGCCGCTCCGGCGCCTGAGCCGAGACGGCGTCGATCATCGCCGCGCAGTCGCGCCGCGCCCAGCCGAGGATGTCCGTTGCCACCTTGCGCAGGCTGCCGTGGCGCGACTGGCCGATGCCGCGATAGTCGAAGGTCGCCGTCAGGAAGCCCTGCGTCGCCAGCCAGTGCGCGAAGTGGGCGTAATAGGCTTGCGTCACGCCCATCGCCGGCACCACCAGCACCGCGCCACGGATGGCGCCGGTCGGTCTGAAGAAGCGGGCGACGACATGCTCGCGCTCGCCGATCGCCACCGTCTGCCGCATGAAGTCGTGCTCGGCCCTGCCGCCGGAGGACCTCATGGAAACCGCCCGCCGATGGCGCGCAGGAATTCCGTGCGCAGCTGGTCCGAGGTCTCGAATGCGCCGGTGAAGGCCTGCGTCACCACGCGCTCGTCGCCGCGACGGTCCTCGCCGAGCAGCAGGCAGAGCTGCTCGGCCTCGATCACGCAGGCGCCGCCGGCCGCCTTGCCATGCCTCACCAGCGCCTCGGCGATGTCGCGCGTCATCCATTCCTGGTAGGTGAAGCGGTGGCCGATGGCATCCACCATCCGCGCGATGCGGCCGAAGCCGTGCAGGCGCCCGCCCGGCAGGTAGGCGACATGCGCCACGCCGCGGAAGGGCACCAGGTGGTGCGGACAGACGCCGTGCACGGCGATGCCGCGCACCACCACCATGTCGCGGCGCGGATCCTCGAAGCCCTCGCCCAGCGCCTCGGCGGGGTCCATGTCGTAGCCGCCGAGCAGACGCTCCTGCCACAGCGTGCGCACGCGCTCGGCGGTGCGGCCCATGTGCTGCATGTCGGGCGCGATGCCGCAGGCGGCGAGCAGGTCGCCCACTGCGCGCTCGAAGGCAACCGGGTCGAAGGCGTCCCGGCGCGGGATGCCGATGCCGGTGCGGGCAGCGGGAACGGGGTCGGAACAGTCGGCCATAAAGACATCATACACACTTGAGGCCGGACAGTTGAAGCCCGAAGCATTTCCCCGCGGGGGATGCGCGGCTCAGCGCAGCTGCACCACCAAGGGAGGAATGTTGACGCCGATGACGAGCGCCGGCTGCGGATGGTAGGGGTAGGCACGCTGCTCGTAGATCACCGGCAGGGGGCGATACACGATCACCCGCTCCCGGTACGCCGCATGGCTGCGATGAGGCGGATGGGAATGAGGGTGTCTGTGATGTCCCCAGCCGTGCCCGCGATATCCGTCGTGCCTGCCGGGACCGTGGGCAAATGCGCCGGCCGATCCCGCCAGGGCGACGGCGCCAAGCGCTGCGGCCAATGCAATGCGGATGTTTCTGCCCATCTGCGACTCCTTTGCTTCATTCGATTGGGGTAGCGCCAGATTATTCGGCCGCAAACGGCGATGCTGTAAGGAAATGCAATAGAATGTAATCGTTCGCGCACCGGCATCCGCCCGCTGCGCAGGACGGATCGAACCCATGGCCGGACAATCCCATCTGCATCCCAGCGACCTTCACGGCCTGAGCCGACTGGGCATCGATGCCGTCACCGGCCTGACCGACCTGGTGGAGGCGATGCACCACAACATCGCCAGCAAGCCCGGCCTGCTCGGCAAGCCGCCGGCGGGCCGCACACGGGGCATCACCGGGTTCGTCTATCGCAGCATCCATGGCGTGACGCGCCTCGTCGGCGGCAGCCTCGATGCCGTGCTCGGGCGGCTGGTGCCGCTGTTCGTCGAAAGGCCCTCCTCCCCCGAGCGCGAGGCCATCCTGTCGGCGTTGAACGGCGTGCTCGGAGGCCATCTCGAGGCGAAGGGGAATCCGCTCGCCATCCGCATGCGGCTGCGCCGCGCCGGGCAGGCGCTGCGGATGGAGAAGGCAGCCCTGGCCGCCGCCTTCCCGAACGCCGGCGGCAGGCTGCTGGTGCTGGCGCACGGCCTGTGCATGAACGACCTGCAGTGGCAGCGGCAGGGCCACGACCACGGCGTCGCCCTGGAAAGCGAGCTCGGCTACTCGGCCGTGTATCTGCACTACAACAGCGGCCGCCACATCTCCAGCAATGGGCGCGAGTTTGCCGGTCTGCTCGAAGCGCTGCTCGAGAACTGGCCGGTTCCGGTGCACGAACTGTCGATCCTTGGCCACAGCATGGGCGGCCTGCTGGCGCGCAGCGCCTGGCATTACGGCACGACGGCAGGCCATGCCTGGCCGCGCCGCCTGAAAAAACTCGTCTTCCTCGGCACGCCCCACCACGGCGCCCCGCTGGAACGCGGCGGCAACTGGATCGACTTTCTCCTCGGCGCCAGCCCGTATTCCGCCCCCCTTTCCCGCCTCGGCAAGATCCGCAGCGCCGGCATCACCGACCTGCGCCACGCCTATCTGCTGGACGAGGATTGGCAAGGCCGCGACCGCTTCGAACGCTCTGCCGGCCCCCGGGCGGCGCTACCCTTGCCGGAAGGGATGCGGTGCTTCGCGATTGCCGCGACCACCGGCAAACAGGTGGGGGATCTCAAGGACCGGCTGATCGGAGATGGGCTGGTCCCGCTGGCGAGCGCGCTCGGCTGTCATGCCGAACGCGACCGCAACCTGATGTTCCCGCCAGACCGGCAGTGGATAGCCCTTGAAACGGGCCATCTCGACCTGCTCTCGCGAGCGGAAGTGTACGCGTGCATTCGGCAGTGGCTGGAAGACGCCTGAAACCGCTCGCGATGCGCCGCGTCCGGGCACTGCCGGCATGATGCAGCCGGCTACTTGAATAGGCCTCCGATCGCCTTGCCGATGCCCGTGGCTGCGCCACCTCCTGCTTCCACGCTCTTCTGGCCGAGGGAGCCGGCGCCCTTGGCCAGATCTTCGAGACTGAGGCCCAGCGACTCCCCGAGCGAGGCGGCGATGCGGGTGGAGAAGTTCTCGTTCAGACGGAAATTCGGATCATCCACTTTGCCGTCAAGGATGAACTTGATGTTGATCCTGCCCTGCTTGTTCAGATATGAGACCACGGCCGCACGCGGCAGGCCCATGAAGGTGCCGCCGGATTCCAGCTCCACGCCACTCAGCGTCAGCGTGCCGGGGCCACGCAGGTGGCCATCCTTCACCGTGGAATGCAGGTCGAGGTCGAGCGAACCCTTCTTCACGCCGCCCTCGCTCGCCTTGATCAGGTAGGGCTGGAAGGCGACCAGGTCAATGCCGCGCAAGGTGCTGCTGATCTCCGAGTCCTTGTTGGCGAAGGTCATCCAGCCGTCGATGAGGACTCTGCCGTCGTGTCTGACCCCCTTCAGTATCCCATCCAGGTGCAGGCGGGACTTGGCGCCCAGTGCGGGCAAGTGAAGGTCCGTCACTTTCGCCATCAGCTGTTCGATGCGGATCCTGTGCGGAGGCCTGCGAATTGCGGCATTGTAGAACTCCAGCACGCCGCCCTTCAGTTCGATGGCGCCGATGCTCACTTCCGGCCCCTTGCCGTCCCCCTTCTTCTCCTCCTTCTTCTCCAGCAGGCTCGGCACCACGCGCAGCTTGCCGTCGGCGCTGCGCAACGCGGAAACATAGCCGCCCTCGACGACGATGCTGGAAACGCCCACCTTGCCCGAGAGCAGGGCGAGCAGGTCGGGGGCAATGCGGATGCGCTCGGCGCGCAGGGTGTCGGGCGCCGGCCAGCCGGCGGGCGCCTTGACGCGCAACTTGAGCACTTCGACCGCGCTCAGGCCAAGGCGGATTTCGCCGATCTCGCTCTCCGGCCCGAGCGCCTGCTCAACCTTGGCTTTCAGTGCCCTGGAACCGAAATACAGCCCCGCGGCAAGGAGCACGCCGAAGCCGACGACGGCGGCAATTCCAATGACAGCCCAGTTGCGCGATTTGGATGCGGACATGATCGTACTCTCCATCGAGTTGGCGGATCTCCATGAATTGTAGTTCTCAAACCCCGGCTGCGCCGGGGCGCTGTGCGCCTGCCTACGGACGGCGCGGCCCGCCCTCCCGCATCAGCGCCTCGATGCGCTCGGCGACCTGCCGCGCCGGCGTGGCATAGGCGAAGCGGACCTCGACGCGCCCGTCCAAGCCGATCAGGATCATGCCGGCCGAATGGTCGACGGTGTAGCTGCCTGGCGGCGCGGCGGGATCGCGCACCTTTTCGTAGCGCACCCTGAACTCGGCGGCGGCGCGGCGCGTCAGCGCCTCGGAGCCGCGCAGGCCGAGGATGCGCGGATCGAAGGCCGAGGTGTATTCCCGCAGCACCTGCGCGCTGTCGCGTTCCGGATCGACGGTGATGAAGATCGGCTGCAGCTGCGCGGCCCGCTCGCCCAGCGCCTTCAGCACCTCCTGCATTTCGAGCAGCGTCGTCGGACAGACGTCGGGGCAGGAGGTGTAGCCGAAGGTGATCAGCTGGAAGCGGCCGGGGAAGTCCTCGTTGGTCACCGCGCGGCCGTTCGGATCCTGCAGCAGGTAGCGCGGCACGACGGCGTTCGGCAAGGATTCCCCCGCGTTATGCCCCGCCGGCACCTGGCCGGCCACCGGCAGCACGGCTTTCAGTCGCCCGGCGATCGCCTCGAGCCGCTCGCTCAGCTCGGCCGATCCGGGGCAGGGCGTGCCCTTGCCGTGGGCAAGGAAGGCTTCCTGCGTGCCTTCCTCGTAGGCTTCGCCGTAGGCCCGCGTCTTCGGCGCGTGGTTGAGCATCAGCACGCGCACCCATGAGGCGGCCTCCTTCTGCCCGCAGGCCAGCGTCACGCCGTTCAGGCGGCCCAGCTCGCGCACGGCCAGGAGACCGGCCTCTTCGGAGGCAAGCGCCGCGGCGGCAAAAGTCAGTCCGCACAGCACGGCGAGGAATTGGCGAAGCATGGTCATCCCTTCAGCGGCTTGTAGCGCAGGCGCTTCGGCTTGGCGCCCTCCTCGCCCAGGCGCTTGACCTTGTCGGCCTCGTACTCGTGGTAGTTGCCGTTGAAGAAGGTCCACTGCGACTCGCCCTCGCAGGCGAGGATGTGGGTGGCGATGCGGTCGAGGAACCAGCGGTCGTGCGAGATCACCAGCACGCAGCCGGCGAATTCGAGCAGGGCGTCTTCCAGCGCGCGCAGCGTCTCCACGTCGAGGTCGTTGGAGGGCTCGTCGAGCAGCAGCACGTTGCCGCCGGCGATCAGGGTCTTGGCCAGGTGCAGGCGGCCGCGCTCGCCGCCGGAGAGGTTGCCGACGAGCTTCTGCTGGTCGGCGCCCTTGAAGTTGAAGCGGCCGATGTAGGCGCGCGAGGGCGTCTCGAACTTGCCGACGGTGAGGATGTCGGCGCCACCGGAGATGGCCTCCCACACCGTCTTGTCGTTGGGCAACGCCTCGCGCGACTGCTCGACCGAGACCAGCTTGACGGTCGGGCCGGTGACGATTTCGCCGGCATCCGGCTGTTCGCGGCCAGTCAGCATGCGGAACAGCGTCGACTTGCCGGCGCCGTTCGGGCCGATGATGCCGACGATGGCGCCGGGCGGAATGGTGAAGCTCAGGTCGTCGATCAGCAGGCGCTCGCCGTAGCCTTTCGACACGCCCTTGAACTCGATGACCTTGTCGCCGAGGCGCTCGGCCACCGGAATGAAGATTTCCTGCGTCTCGTTGCGCTTCTGGTATTCCTGGCTCGACAGCTCGTCGAAGCGCGCCAGGCGCGCCTTGCTCTTCGCCTGGCGCCCCTTCGGGTTCTGCCGCACCCACTCCAGTTCCTTCTGGATGGCCTTCTGGCGGGCGGACTCGGAGGCTTCCTCCTGCTTCAGGCGCTGCTCCTTCTGCTCCAGCCACGAACTGTAGTTGCCCTTCCAGGGAATGCCGTGGCCGCGGTCGAGCTCGAGGATCCACTCGGCGGCGTTGTCGAGGAAGTAGCGGTCGTGGGTCACCGCCACCACGGTGCCGGGGAAGCGCGTGAGGAACTGCTCGAGCCAGTCCACCGACTCGGCGTCGAGGTGGTTGGTCGGCTCGTCGAGCAGCAGCATGTCGGGTTTCGACAGCAGCAGGCGGCACAGCGCGACGCGGCGCTTCTCGCCGCCGGAGAGCACGCCGATCTTCGCCTCCCAGGGCGGCAGGCGCAGCGCGTCGGCGGCGACTTCCAGCTGCTGCTCGGCGGTGTGGCCGTCGGAGGCGGCGATGATCGCTTCGAGCCGCGCCTGCTCGGCGGCCAGCGCATCGAAGTCGGCGTCGGCTTCCGCATAGGCGGCGTACACGGCGTCGAGCTTCTGCTGCGCCTCGAACACCTCGCCGAGGCCCTCCTCGACGGCCTGGCGCACGGTCTGCGCCGGGTCGAGCTGCGGTTCCTGCGGCAGGTAGCCGATGGAGAGGTTCGGCATCGGCGTGGCTTCGCCCTCGATGTCCTTGTCCACGCCGGCCATGATCTTCAACAGCGTCGACTTGCCCGAGCCGTTCAGGCCGAGCACGCCGATCTTGGCGCCAGGGAAGAAGGACAGCGAAATATCCTTGAGGATGTGGCGCTTGGGCGGGACGATCTTGCCCACGCGGTTCATGGTGAAAACGTATTGAGCCATGCTGGAATGCCCGTGAAAGCGAAATGCGGATTCTAGCCGACGGCGCTCATTCGGTCTCGATCGTCAGCAGCAGGGCGCCTTCCGGCACGCGATCGCCCACCTCGACGAACACCCCGACCACGCGGCCGGCCTGCGGGCTCGGTATGTCGAGCGCCACCTTGCCGGTTTCCAGCACGAGGATGGTGTCGTCGCAGGCCAGGCTGTCGCCCGGCCCGACCAGCAGGGTGTCGATGACCACGTCCCCGCTGCCGCAGTTGCCGCAGGTCTCCCAGCATTCGGGATATTTGGGCATGCGTACTTCGACGATGCGACTCATTTTTTCCGCTTTCGATCCGCCATGGCCAATGCAATAGACAACGCCTCAAATATGTTACGTGATTGGGCTAACAAGAGAATTAATTGCCCCATTCATGAATATCATTTAACTTGTCGTGAGAAAGCAACGGCTTAATTCGATTATCACGCAAACAGTACCAGTACGCGTAGCGACGAAGCGACTCTTGGGGGAGAGCAACACATGATGGTGCGCAAGCTGCTTGGCATTCTTTCGATGGGCATCGCGCTGCTCGCCGGGCAACCTGCCGCCGCGCAGGAGAGGGCCTATCTGCTCGGCGTCATCAGCTACGGCGCCAGCCCGCAAATGATCGCCTCGGAATACGAAGGACTCACGGCCTATCTCGGCAGGGTGCTCAAGCGCCCGGTGCGCGTCGAGGGGACGCGCAACTTCACCTCCTTCGGTGAGCGCGCCAAGGCCAAGCGCTACCACATGATGTTCGTCGCCCCCTCGGCCGTCCTCGAGGCGAACAAGTCGGCCGGCTACGTTCCGGTCGCCAAGGTTCCCGGCCTGCTTTCGGTTTCCTTCATGGCGCCGGCGAGGACCAACATCGCCTTTCCCGAGGACATGAAGGGCAAGCGCATCGGCTTCACCGGCAAGGACGCCATGATCACCAAGCTGGCTTACGCCGAACTGAAGGCGCTCGGCGTCGGCGATCCGGAAAAATATTTTTCCAGCATCGCCTACTACAACGACGCCGACGGCGTGCTGGCCGGCATGCAGATGAACCTGATCGACATCGGCGTGGCCAATTCGGGCCTGTTCAACGTGTGGACCAACAAGGGGGAGAACATGAACCTCATCCACAGCGGGAAGGGCGTGCCGCACCTGACCTTCGCCGTGCGCGGCGACCTGCCCGAATCGGAAAGGCGGGCGGTCACCGAGGCCTTGCTCAAGGCGACCCAGGACAAGGACGCCCAGGAGTTCCTGCGCTATTCCAACTTCCCCGGCTTCGAGCCGGCCAAGCTGGCCGATTTCGAGGAACTGGCCAAGATGCTCGGCATCAAGTAGCGGCAAACCTCATCTCAGCCGAATGGACCCTCCGACCCCGTCGCCGACATCCTGCCGTTGGGCGGCGGAATATCAGCCCTCCCGAATATGAAAGTCCTTGATTCTTCGATCACTATATTTGGGCTTGTCCGAAGCGTATACGGCTGCAATAATCCCTCGAAAACAACAATTCTCCGCGTGGCGATCCAGCCGGCCGCAGCCGGCGACAACATGACTGCTGGTTTATTGAAATGAGCGAAAAAGACGTGAAGCACAAAGGCGCCCGCATGATGCTGCGCACCCTGGTCGTCGGCGTCGTCGGCGGCATCATCATCTGGGGCGGCCTGAATACCGCCATGGAATGGACCAACCGCTCCGAGTTCTGCGTTTCCTGCCACGAGATGACCATTCCCTACGAGGAACTCAAGAAGACCGTGCACTACAAGAACCGCAGCGGCACCACCGTGCAGTGCGCCGACTGCCATGTCGCCAGCAGCAAGACGCCCACCGACTACCTGTTCAAGTCCTTCCAGAAGCTGATGGCCGCACGCGACGTCATCGGCCATATCCAGGGCACCATCGACACGCCGGAGAAGTTCGAGGCTTATCGGCTGACCATGGCGCAGCGCGTGTGGGAGCGCATGAAGGACCGGGATTCCAAGGAGTGCCGCAACTGCCACGACTTCAAGACCATGGATCCGGAAAAGCAGAAGGATCGCTCGGTGGTGAAGCACGAGGGCGCGGTGGAGGACGGCAAGACCTGCATCGAGTGCCACAAGGGCATCGCCCACAAGCCGGTGCATCAGCAAGCCGAGGGCAGTCAGGCGCCCAAGGAAGGCTGAGCGTGAATCCGGCGGCGCTGGCCGTCGCCGGTTTTGTCCATTGATGTTTGCCCATCGGGCATTGCAACAGGAGTGAGCATGAACAAGATAGCGATTGCGTTGGCGGGTGTCCTACTCGCGGGTTCGGCGGCGGCCGCGCCGGACTGGAGCAAGGTGCCGGTGCGCAAGATCAAGGTGTTCTACCCGGGCCAGGCCAGCCTGGAGTGGGTCATGAACAAGGCCGATCATTCGGCGGTGCCCGACATCGTCGACAAGAAGCGCCCCTGCGCCAAATGCCACGAGGGCGATGCCCAGGACGTCGGCAACCTGATCGTCGCCGGCAAGCCCGCCGGCAGTTCGAAGACCGTGCTCGAGCCGAAGCCGATCGCCGGCAAGGTGGGCTGGCTGCCGGTGCAGTTCCAGGCCGCGCACGACGGCGAGAAGATCTACTTCCGCTTCGAGTGGGTGCCGCCGAAGGTCGGCGACGTCAAGATGGACAAGAAGAACGAAATGAAGCTCACCATGCTGTTCGACGGCGGCGGCACCGTCGAAGGCGCCGAGCTGAACGGCTGCTGGGCCACCTGCCACAATGACCTGCGCACCATGAAGGACGCCAAGGACGACAAGAAGACCAAGTACGTCAAGGGCGCCGATCTCGCCTCCGGCAAGTTCTACGACCTGATGCAGTTCAGGAGCGCCAAGGGCGAGAAGCCGGTGGACGGCTACGTCGCCGACAAGCGCGTCATGGAAGGCGGCAAGGGTCTCGTCAAGGCAGAAGGCATCAAGGAAGGCAACAAGTGGGTCGTCACCTTCGAGCGCACGCTGGCCGGCGGCGGCACCGGCGATCACGTCATTTCCGCGGGCAAGGTCTACAATTTCGGCTTCGCCATCCACGAGGACTACACCGAGGCGCGCTACCACTACGTCTCGCTGGGCTACCAGTTCGGACTCGACAAGCCGAATCCGGACGTCAAGAACTACATCAACGTCAGCAAGCCTTGATGCAGTAGCAAGAGAAGTATCGAGCAGTATTTTTAACGGAAAAGGAGGAGATGCTTATGAAAATAAGTCGATTCAAGTGGGCGCTGTCGGCTGCCGCCCTGGCCATGTCGGCGAGCGCGTTCGCGGCCCCGCCGACACCGGCGATGCTGGCCAATGCCTGCGGCGGCTGCCATGGCACCAACGGCGCCAGCGCCGGCCCGTCCATGCCGAGCCTGGCCGGCCATTCGAAGGAATCCATCGTCACCGCCATGAAGAAGTTCAAGAGCGGCGAACGTCCGGCGACCGTCATGGGCCGCCTGGCCAAGGGCTACAGCGACGCCGACTTCGCCGCCATGGGGGATTACTTCTCCAAGCAGAAGTTCCATATCACCAGCCAGGCCCTCGATGCCGCCAAGGTCGCCCGCGGCAAGAGCCTGGAGGAGGAGAGCTGCTCGCGCTGCCACATGGAAAGCGGCAAGGAAGGCAAGGATGACTCGCCGATCATGGCCAGCCAGTGGCTGCCCTACCTGCAGATCCAGATGGACCAGTATCTGAGCGGCCATCGCAAGATGCCGGAAAAAATGGCCGAGAAGGTGAAGCCGCTGTCCAAGCAGGACCTGGACGCCCTTCTGCAGTTCTACGCCAGCGTGAAATAAGGGAGGGCTAAACATGACCATGGAACGCAGAAGTTTTCTCAAACTGATCGGCGCGGGCGCCGGCCTGGGCGCGGCGAGCGTCATGACGGGCTGTGCCGGCCTCGGCATGGAAGGCCCCACCGGCGGTCGCCGGGTGGTGGTGGTCGGCGGCGGCTACGGCGGCACCATCGCCGCCAAGTACATCCGCATGATGGACAAGAGCATCGAGGTGGTGCTGATCGAGCGCAACGATCATTTCGTCTCCTGCCCGTTCTCCAACCTCTACCTCGGCGGCCTGCTGAAGGACCTGTCGAGCCTGACCATCAACTACGACAAGCTGGCGGCCAACCACGGCATCAAGTTCGTGCAGGCCGAGGTCACCGGCGTCGACGCGGCCGCCAAGCTGGTTCGCACTTCGCGCGGCGACATTCGTTACGACAAGCTGGTACTCTCGCCCGGCATCGATTTCCGCACCGAGGAAATCAAGGGCTACAACCTGGCGAGCACGCCGGATGTCATGCCGCACGCCTGGAAGGCCGGCCCGCAGACCGTTCTGCTGCGCCAGCAGCTGGAAGCCATGCCGGCCGGCGGCACCGTGGTGATGAGCATTCCGCTGGCGCCCTTCCGCTGCCCGCCCGGACCCTACGAGCGGGCCAGCATGATCGCCATGTTCCTCAAGCAGCACAAGCCGAAGTCGAAGATCGTCGTCCTCGACGCCAACCCGGACATCGTCTCGAAGAAGGGCCTGTTCCTGAAGGGCTGGAAAAAGCATTACGAGGGCATCATCGACTACCGGCCGGCGAAGAAGGTCACCGAGATCGACGCGGCCAAGAAGACCGTGCTGATCGAGGGCCTGGAGGACGTCCGCGGCGACGTGGTGAACCTCATCCCGCCGCAGCGCGCTGGTGCCATCGCCGTCGCCGCCGGCGTGGTCGGTCCGGACAAGAACTGGTGCCCGATCAACCCGACCACCTTCGAGTCGACCGTCAAGAAGGACATCCATGTCATCGGCGACGCCTGCATCGCCGGCGCCATGCCGAAGTCCGGCTACTCGGCCAACTCCGAGGCGAAGACCTGCGCGACCAACATCGTGAACGCGATGAACGGCCGCGAACTCGTCGACATGTCGGGGATCAACACCTGCTTCAGCTATCTCTCCGCCAAGGAAGCGGTCAGCGTCACCGGCGTGTATCTGGTCGACAAGGCCAAGAGCGCCATCGTCGCCGCCCCCGGTTCGGTGGCCGTTTCGCCGGACCTCTCCGAGCTCGAGGCGATCTACGCCGAGAGCTGGCTGAAGAACATCCTCACCGAGATGTCGAGCTGAACGTTCGCGGCCCCAAGGACAAACCCCGCTGCGGCGGGGTTTGTTTTTTCAGCCGTGCCCGGTGCTGCCGAAGCCGCCGGCGCCGCGGTGCGACGCCTCGAAGCTGTCGACGACGTTGAAGGCCACCTGCAGCACCGGCACGACGATCATCTGCGCCAGGCGGTCCAGCGGATTGATGGTGAAGGTCTCGCGGCCGCGGTTCCAGGTGGAGACGAATATCTCGCCCTGGTAGTCGGAGTCGATCAGGCCGGTGAGGTTGCCGAGCACGATGCCGTGCTTGTGACCCAGCCCCGAGCGCGGCAGGATCAGCGCCGCCAGGCCGGGGTCGGCGAGATGGATGGCAATGCCGGCAGGTATCAGCTGCGTGTCGCCCGGATGCAGCTTCACCGGCGCCGCGACGCAGGCGCGCAGGTCGAGCCCGGCGGAGCCGGGCGTGGCGTAATGCGGCGGATGGTCCTTCAGGCGCGGGTCGAGGATGCGGACGTCGATGCGATGCACTTACTCTCCTCCGTTGCCAGCGAGCAGGGCGCCGACGTGGGCGACGATGCCGCGGGCGATTTCTATCTTCGGCGCCGGGCCGAGCGGATGCCTGCCCTGGTCGTCGAACAGGATCACCGCGTTGCTGTCGCTGCCCATGGCCTCCTGCACCAGATTGCCGACCACCAGGTCGACCTTTTTCTTCCGCCGCTTGTCCTCGGCGTACTTTTCCAGGTCATGGCTTTCCGCGGCAAAGCCGACGCAGAAGGGCGGCCGCGGCCGCGCGGCGACCTCGGCCAGGATGTCCGGGTTGGGCGTCAGCGCGATCGCGATCGGCTGGTCGCCTTTCTTCATTTTCCCGCGCACCGGTTCGGCCGGACGGTAATCGGCCACCGCCGCAACGCCGATGAAGATGTCGCAGGCGTCGACGCGCTGCATCACCGCCGCGTGCATCTCGCGCGCGCTCGTCACGTCGATGCGCGTCACGCCGAAGGGTGTCGGCAGCGCCACCGGCCCGGCGACCAGCGTCACCTCGGCGCCGGCATCGCGCGCGGCGCGCGCCAGCGCGAAGCCCATCTTGCCGGAGCTGGGGTTGGTCAGGCCGCGCACGGCGTCGAGCGCCTCGAAGGTCGGTCCGGCGGTGAGCATGAGGCGCCGGCCCGCCAGCAGCTTCGGCTGGAAGAAGCCGACCAGCGCATCGTGGATCTCCTCCGGCTCGAGCATGCGGCCGAGGCCGGTTTCGCCGCAGGCCTGCTCGCCCGCGGCCGGGCCGAGGATCGTCACGCCGTCGGCGAGCAACTGACTTTTGTTGCGCTGCGTGGCGGGGTTCTCCCACATCTGGCGGTTCATGGCCGGGGCGACCAGCAAAGGGCAGTCGCGCGCCAGGCACAGCGCCGAGAGCAGGTCGTCGGCGCGGCCGTGCGCCAGCCGGGCGAGGAAGTCCGCCGAGGCCGGCGCGACGACGATGGCATCGGCGGCGCGAGAGAGTTCGATGTGCGCCATGTTGTCCGGCATGCGCGCATCCCACGCGTCGCACCAGGCCAGCCTGCCGGTGAGCGCCTGGAAGGTGACCGGCGTGACGAAGCGCGCGCCGGACGCCGTCAGCACGGCATGCACCTCGGCGCCGTCCCTGACGAGCCGGCGCGCCAGTTCCGCCGCCTTGTAGGCGGCGATGCCGCCCGTGACGCCCAGCACCAGCCGCTTGCCCTTCAGTTCAGCCATGACGATGAGATAGAATGGAAACCGTTCCGCACGATTCTACTATACGCATGGCGATCACCGACTGGCCCGAAAGCGAGCGCCCGCGCGAGCGGCTGCTGGCGCATGGCGCGCAGGCGCTCTCCGACGCCGAGCTGCTGGCCCTCTTCCTGCGTGTCGGCGTGAAGGGATCGAGCGCCGTCGACCTGGCGCGCACCCTGCTCGGACACTTCGGCGGCCTGAATCGCCTGTTCGCCGCCAGCCGGGCGGAGTTCGCCGCCATCCCCGGCATGGGCGACGCCAAGTACGCCCAGTTGCAGGCCGTGCTGGAAATGGCGCGGCGCGCGCTCAAGGAGGAAATCCGTGCCGGCGACGCCCTCGCCTCGCCGCGCAGCGTGCGCGACTGGCTGCGGCTGAGGCTGTCCGGCCTGCCGCACGAGGTGTTCATGGTGCTGCTGCTCGACGCGCAGAACCGCCTGATCGCCGCCGAAGAGCTGTTCCGCGGCACGCTGACCCAGACCAGCGTGCATCCGCGCGAGGTGGTCAAGCTGGCGCTGGCGCACAACGCGGCCGGCGCCCTCCTCGCCCACAACCATCCCTCGGGGGTGGCCGAGCCGAGCCGGGCCGACGAGGCGCTCACCCAGGCCCTGAAACAGGCCCTGGCGCTGGTGGACGTCAGGCTGTTCGACCACTTCATCGTCGCCGGCCCCGGCGAGCCCCTGTCCTTCGCCGAAAAAGGCTTGATTTGACAGCCAAACATTGCGTATAATGCGCGGCTTTGCTAATTCCGATTTCTGGAGCACATCATGGCCCGCGTTTGCCAGGTGACCGGTAAGGCACCGATGGTGGGAAACCACGTCTCCCACGCCAACAACAAGACCAAGCGCCGCTTTCTGCCGAACCTGCAGAACCGCCGCTTCTGGGTCGAGTCCGAAAACCGCTGGGTGAGCCTGCGCGTGTCCAACGCCGGCCTGCGCACCATCGACAAGAAGGGCATCGACACCGTCCTCGCCGAACTGCGCGCCAAGGGCGCCCTCTAAGGAGACCCGCCATGCCCCGCGAGAAAATCAAACTGGAGTCCACGGCCGGCACCGGCCACTTCTACACGACGACCAAGAACAAGCGCACCATGCCCGAGAAGCTGGAGATCAAGAAGTTCGATCCGAAGGCGCGCAAGCACGTCACGTACAAGGAAACCAAACTGAAGTAGGCTTGGGACGGCCTCCGACGACAAACCCGCCTCACGGCGGGTTTTTCATTGCCGGTCGGCCGGCTGCAGCAGTCGCACCTCGCGCTGCGGATAGGGAATGTCGATGCCTTCGCGGCGGAAAGCGTGCCAGACGGCGAGGTTGATGTCGGACTTGATCCCCTGCACGCCGACCTCGGGATCGTCGATCCAGAAGCCCAGTTCGAGGTCGATGCCCGAATCGGCAAAGCGGACCAGAAATGCCTTCGGCGGCGGTTCGGCCAGCACGCGCGGCTGCGCGCGCGCCGCCTCGACCAGCAGCGCCATGGCGCGCTCGACGTCGCAGCCGTAGCCGACCTGCACGGCAATGGCGTGGCGCACGCGGGAATGGGTGTAGGTCTGGTTCTGCACCACCGAGCCGACCAGCACCTCGTTCGGCACGATGGCTTCCACCCCGGAGGCGGCGCGCAGCACGGTGTAGCGCGTCGTGATGAGCGCCACTTCGCCGGTGTGATCGGCGACGGTGATGACGTTGCCGAGCTTGATCGAGCGATCGAGCAGGATGATGAAACCGGAGACGTAGCTGGCCGCGATCTTCTGCAGGCCGAAGCCGATGCCGACGCCGAGCGCGCCGCCGAACACCGACAGCGCGGTGAGATCGATGCCGACCAGCGGCAGGCTGATCAGCACCGCCAGCAGGACCAGCGCCGCGCGCGCCAGGCGCGCGAACACCAGCTTCAGGTTGCCGTCGAGGCCGGCGGCGCCCATCAGGCGCTGCTCGGCCAGACCGCCCAGCCATAACGCCGCCAGCAGCGTGACGAGCACGGTGACCGTGCCTTGCAGGATCAGCCACAGCGAGAGCTTCTGCTTGCCGACCGCGAAACGGATGGCCTCGAGCGACTCGACAATCTCCGGCGTCAGGCCGGTGAGATACAGCGCGACGACGCCCCACACCGCCAGCGCCAGCACGCGCTCGAAGGCGGCCAGCCAGGCGGCGCGCGGGAAGCCGTAGCGCAGCGCGAACATCATGGCGCGGATGGCGGCGAAGGAGCCGATCAGCGGCACCGCCAGGCGCAGCAGGTTCACCGACTGCCACTGCTGCAGCAGCGGCCGCGCGATCAGGATGAAGACCAGGGCGGCGAGCGGAAAGGCCAGCCGCTTCAGGCCGCGCCGCCCGAATTTCGCCTCCTGCGACTCGCCCGTCGTGCGGCGGACCGCGCGCGCCACCAGCCAGGCCAGGCCAAGGCAAAGTGCCAGCACCGCCACCTGCCAGAGCACGGCCGGCTGCTGCAGGTCCAGCCAGAGATCGTTCAACAGACCGCCGAATTGGGTCTTCTGCATGTCAGTCGCCCGGTTTCAGGTTGGCTTCGTAGGGCACCGCCTCGGCGCGGTGGCGCTTCCAGTTGTCGAGATAGGCGCGCAGCACGGCCGGATTGCCGCGCAGGATCAGCACGTTCTCGGCGTTTCGCGTACGCGCCGACCAGGTGAAATTGTAGGAACCGGTGACGACCGTTCCGTCCGCTTCCATGGCGTCGACAAGGATGATTTTATTATGCGCGACAGCATAGCGCACCTCCAGCGCGACGGGAATGCCGGCCGCGGCGAGCAGCGGTATCTGGCTGTTCTCGGCCCGCGCCGTCTGCTCGCCGTCGGCCAGCACCTCGACCTGCACGCCGCGCGCCTGCGTCGCGATCAGCGCCGCGGCGAGTCCGCGGCTGGTGAGCAGGAAGGCCTGCACATGCACGCTGCGGCGCGCCCCGCGCAGCACGCGCAGGATGGCCGCCTCGACGTCGTCCTCCGGCGCGAACAGCACCTCCACCGTGCCCTGTGCCGCCAGGGCCGTGGCCGGACGCGGGTCGAAGGCCCGCGCCGGCGCCGCGAGAAAAGTCAGTCCCGCCAGCACGGCGAGCAGGCCGAGGAGCCGCTTCATCGGCGCAGCGTCCGCAGCGCCGCCACCAGCTGGTCGACGTCCTCGCGGTCGTTGTAGAGCGCGAAGGAGGCGCGCGCCGTGCCCTCGATGCCGAAGCGGCGCATCGCCGGCAGGGCGCAGTGGTGGCCGCTCCTCACCGCCACGCCGTGGCGGTCGAGCGCGCTGCCCACCTCCCCCGCCGTGAAGCCGTCGACCACGAAGGACAGGATGGCGCCCTTCTCGCGCGCGGTGCCGATGACGCGCAGGCCGCCGATCTCGGCCACCCGCGCCGTGGCGTAGTCGAGCAGCGCCCGCTCGTGCGCGCCGATGGCCGCCAGGCCGATGCGCTCGAGGTAATCGAGCGCGGCGGCCAGCCCGACCGCGCCCTCGACGTTCGGCGTGCCGGCCTCGTACTTGCGCGGCGGAAGATCGTACTCGGTGCGCGCGAAGGTGACGTCGCGGATCATGTGGCCGCCGCCCTGGTACGGCGGCAGCTTCGCCAGCCACTCCGCTTTTCCGTAGAGCACGCCGATGCCCATCGGCGCATACAGCTTGTGGCCGGAGAAGGCGTAGAAATCGCAGCCGAGCGCCTGCACGTCCACCGCCGCATGGGCGATGGCCTGGGCGCCGTCGGCCAGCACCGGCACGCCGGCGGCGTGCGCCCGCTCGACGATGCGACGCAGCGGCGTCACCGTGCCCAGCGCATTGGAGACGTGCGTCACGGCCACCAGCCGGGTGCGCGGACCGATCAGCCTCTCGAATTCGTCGAAGCGGAATTCGCCGTCGTCGTCGATCGGCACGACGCGGAGCTGCGCGCCGGCCTGCTCGCAGGCGATCTGCCAGGGCACGATGTTCGAGTGGTGCTCCATGGCCGAGAGGAGGATCTCGTCGCCGGCGCGCAGGAAGGCGCGGCCGAAGGTGGCGGCGACCAGGTTGATGGCCTCGGTGGTGCCGCGCACGAAGACGATCTCGTCGGCCCGGGCGGCATTCACGAAGCGCCGCACCCGCTCCCGCGCCGCCTCGTAGAGCTCGGTGGCGCGGTCGCTGAGGAAATGCACGCCGCGGTGGGTGTTGGCGTTGTCTTCCAGGTAGTAGCGGCGCAGCGCCTCGATGACTTCCAGCGGCTTCTGTGTCGTCACCGCGCTGTCGAGGTAGGCCAGGCGCTGCCCGCGCACCGGGCGGGCGAGCAGCGGGAAGTCGTTGCGCAGGCGCTGAAAGTCAGCCCCCATCATGCGGCGCGGACAGGACGGACGACGATCACCTGTGCATCGCGCGCGTGGTCGACCAGGATGGCGCGCACGCGCTCCTGCCAGAGGCGGCCGAACTCGCGCTGCACCTCGTCCGTGGCGCGGCCGGTGATGCAGGCGGCCATCAACTCGCCGACGTGGGGGGCACTGGGAACGTGTTCCAGGTGCGCGGTGACGTCCACCGCGACGCCCGTGTCCTTGCGCGTAAAGCGGATCTCCTCGCCGACGCTGGCGTTGAAGAACAGCAGGTTGCGCCGGTCGAAGCGGCCGGCCAGGCCCTTGAAGCCGGTGTCGTGCGTGGCGCCGGTGACCAGCGTGACGATGTTGGCGATGACGCCGGTCACGCCGCTGGTGGAATCGTGGCGGAAATCGACGCGGATGCCGCCGCGCTCGGCCAGGTCCTGCGGGTACAGCGCCTCCAGCGCCCGCAGCGTCATCAGCCAGGCCGAGGCCACCGTCGGGCAGGAATGCCCCGCCGCCTTGACGGCATCGACATAGCGGTATCCGAGGATGCCGCCCTCCGCCGCGCCGAGGAACTTGGCGAGCGGGTCGTACATCGTGATGTGGGGGGCTTCGTCGTAGAACTCGGGGTGGCGCATGGCTCAAATCCATTCGGTTCGCAGCAGGCATTGTGCCTTGTGCCGCATCCGTTTGGAACAATGCGCCGGAACATGCGCCACATGCGGCTTCCAGACCGGCTCATCCCATGAGCCAGCGGAGTGCTATAACAATAATCCCTGAGCACAAGAGTCATGTCATGAACCCCAATCCCGCTTTCTTCTTCAGCCTATCCACCAGCGGCTGGCTTCGTCTTTGGTTCGCAGGCCTGTTGCTGATCGCATTGTTATCGACGGTTCTCTTTGCCGCCTTCGCGCAGGAAGGTTTCGCGGCCGCCGACCTCGCCGTCGCAACGGCGGCAACCACGGCCTTCCTCGGCGTGGCGCTCTACCTGCTGCTTCTGTTCCTGCGGCTCGGCCTGTTCCTGCCGCGCTGGGTGGAGGCCGGCTTCAGCGTCGCCGAACGCGAGGCGGCCGGCCGCTACGCCCGGCCGCTGCTGCGCGCCTGTGCCTTCCTCGCGGCCCTGCTCTTCGTCGCCGTGTTTTTCCGCTACGAGCTCATCGCAACACGCCATGCCGGCGACGGCGTGGTGGCCTACGTGCGCTGGGATCGCTGGACTGCCGACGCGCAGATTGACTACCGCCGGGTGGACAAGCTGCCGGCACAGTGGCACGCGGAATACCGCCCCGGCAATGCTGCCCTGGTCGCCGTGGTCCATGCGAGTGAGGCGGCCCGATGAAAACCTACGACGACAGCCGCATCGACGCTCTGATCTGGCAGGCCATCGCGGCCAGCGACTGCCCGGAGGACTTCCGGCGCTACCTGCGCCACAAGCCGGAGGGCGCCGCCCACCTCGAAGAAGCCATGGAGCGCCTGATCGCACTCGACGATGCCGATGCAGACGGCACGCCCCGCTATCCCGAGGCCGTCGCCGCCATTCGCGCGCTCGCCGAACAGGGCGATGCGACGGCTCAGTTCCACATGGGCAAGCTGCATGACCTGGGCTGGTGCGAGGACGGGCCGCAGGCCATGGAGAAGTGGTATCGCCTGGCCATACTGCAGAACGAGGCGCGCAGCATGATCAACCTCGCCGTTGCCCATGAGCAAGGCGCCGGCGTGGCATTGAAACCGCAAGCCGCCGTCGCGCTGTACCAGGCCGCCGCCGAACTGGGCGAACCGATGGCGCACTGCCGCCTGGCCAGCCTGCATCTGGCGAGCGAGTTCCTCGAAAAGGACGCGGCACAGGCGTACGAGCACCTGCTGCTGGCCTGGGAGGCGGGAGATGCCACGGCAGGCTACTGGCTCGCCATCATGCACGCCCGCGGCGACGCCGTCGCCCGCGACAAGGAACTGGCGGCGGACTGGCTGCGGCGAGCCGCCGAAAGGGGCTGCGATGAAGCTGCACTGCGTCTCGGGCGCAAAGCGGAATTCGGCGGCGAAGACGCGGCCCGCGACCTCGCTGCGGCGGAAGCGTGGTTCCGCCTCGGCGCCGAGCACGGCGACCTCGAATGCCAGACCAGCCTCGGCATGCTGCTCCTGCGCGGCGAAGGCATCCCGAAGAACGGCGCCGAAGCCGTGCGCTGGCTCAAGCGCGCCGCCGTGCTGGAACACCCGCCCGCCCAGCGCGCGCTCGGCATGGCCTATCACTGGGGCGTCGACGTCGTCCGCAACAAGGCCTTCGCCCGCAAGTGGCTGCTCCGGGCCGCCGGGCAGGGCGAGGCGGATGCCTGCCTGCTGCTCGCCGACATGCTCCGCGGCGGCAGCGCGCCGGATCAGGAAGCAGCGGTGCGCCTGTACGAGAAGGCGGCACGGCAGGGCCTCGCCGAAGCGCAGACGCGGCTCGGTCTGGCCTGCTGGAAAGGCGAAGGCATCGCCAGGGACGACCATGCCGCCTTCAAATGGATTCGTCTGGCCGCCCTGCAGAACGAGCCGCGCGGCCTGTTCCTCCTGGGCTGGGCCTACCAGGCCGGCGTCGGCGTCGAGGCGGACATCGCCAAAGCGATAGCCTGGCTTCGCAAGGCAGCGGACAAAGGCAGTGCCGAAGCCCAGCACCGCCTCGGCCGCTGCTACCTCTCCGGCACCGGCGTGGAAAAGGATTTCGCCGAGGCCGCGCTATGGGTTTCCCGCGCCGCCGAGCAGGGGCTGCCGGACGCGGAGCACACCATCGGCGAAATGTTCCTCTTCGGCGACGGCGTGCAAACCGACGCCGGCGAAGCCTCGAAGTGGTTCCTCTCCGCCGCCGAGAAGGGGCTGGCCGACGCCCAGTACGCGCTCGGCGTCCTCTACGACGAAGGCCGCGGCCTGGCGCGCAACCCGGAGGAAGCCGTGAAGTGGATCGGAAAGGCGGCGGAGGGTGGGCATGAGGATGCGCGGCGGTGGCTGGCAGCGCACGGTGCCGACCAAGCGCCACCGCTCTCCCCAGCCGCGCAACCCGCCCCATGAGCGCCGAACCGCGCTTGAACCGTCCGGAAAGGCGGCTATACTATGCGTATTACTGTAATACAAAAGGGTTCCGTCATGCCCCTGTCCATCCGCCTGACCCCGGAAGAAGAAAGGCTCCTGGAGAAAGCCTGCCAGCGCAGCGCCCGCAGCAAGACCGACATCGTCAAGCAGGGCGTGCGGGAAGTGTGCTCGCGCATCGTGCGCGGAGACAAAACCCCCTACGAGCTCGGCGCGGACCTGTTCGGCGCGGGCGACCTGGCCAGGCCACCCTCCGACAAGATGAAGCGCGCCGTCTGGGAGAAGCTGCGTGACAAGCACCGCCGCACTCGTTGACACCGGCTTCCTCGTCGCGCTGTTCGCCAAAAGCGACAAGCACCACCGCTCGGCGCGCGAATTCCTCGCCCAGGCCGGCAACATCCGGCTGCATTCGATCTGGCCGGTCGTCGCCGAAGCCTGCCACTTCCTCGACACGAACGGCAAGGCGGCGCTGCTGAAATGGCTCGAACGCGGCACCGTCGCCATTCACGACATCGTCGTGGCCGACCTGCCCGCCGTCCGCAAGACCCTCGAGAAATACCGCAACCTCGACCCCGACTTCACCGACGCCGCTCTCGTCACCCTGGCGGGGTCGCTTGGCATCACCGGAATCATTACCGTCGATTGCCGGGATTTTTCGGCGTACAGAATAGACAACGGGCAGTCGTTTGAGCGGTTGTGGCTTTAACCTCGATGTGTATTCCTGTCAAACGCGTCTAACACGATGGATTCGGGACAATTTATGAAACCAAGGCTTTCAGTAAAAGAGGGCGATGACGAAGTTCTGAGTTCGATCATCAAAAGTATTTCCGATATTGAATGGGTGGACGATTTATCGGGTCTTACTCAGCCTCAACAGCAGATCGTGATCAAGAAGTTCCAGAAAAAAGTCATGACCAGACTTGCAAATGAAATAAAAAAACCAATTAAATGGCAGACAGAATTCCGCCCAGACCAGACAAACCGTGACTCTGTCGACATCTACGGAATCGGAGATAAATTTGCTGTGGTGATCGAGCTAGACAAGTTTCGGGCTGATCAGGTTTCAAAGAAATTTGTTTCGCGGATGGTCATTCTGAAATCAGACCCAGAACAGATCTACTACGTGTCCCTGTGCTATCCAGGCACAAAAAACATGAACAAACCGGAGTGTGAGAAATATTTCAGATACTGCTCTGAACTGGCAAGGCGAATGGGGAGTCACTACGCCGGTTTGATCATTGAGCCTGCAACGTAACTGGCCGCCTGAATAGCCATGACCCTGACCCTATCATCGCGATGGAAGAGCTAAACGAAAATAGGTAAGCAGCAGCATTTGCAGGATGCCCAGCCCCAAGAATGCTTGACCCCTCCCTCCGCCAACGTCTTCAGCAAACAAAGAACATCACCGTCTTCACCGGCGCCGGCATCTCCGCCGAAAGCGGCATTCCCACTTTCCGCGAGCGCTTTACCGGCCTGTGGGCGAATACCGATCCGCAGGAAGTAGCGACGCCGGAGGCGTTCCGCGCCGATCCGCAGCGCGTGTGGGACTGGCACGTGCATCTGGCCGGGACGGTGCGCAGGGCGGCGCCGAATGCCGGCCATCGGGCCATCGCGCGCCTGCAGGAGGCGGTCGGGCGGGTGACGGTCATCACCCAGAACATCGACGACCTCCACCACGCGGCGGGCAGCCGCGATGTGCTGGAGCTTCACGGCAACCTCTTCCGCCTTGCGCCCTTCGTGGACGAGGAGGCCCTGTTCGCCGGTGAGCGCGGACCGCTGATCTGCCATCTCTGCGGCGGCTATGCCCTGCGCGACGACTGCGATCCCTATGCCGGCCGGGAAGACCTGGCGTGCCTGCGCCTCGAAGCCGGCCCCGTCCCGCGTTGCCCCGCCTGCGGCGCGCTGCTGCGTCCGGACATCGTCTGGTTCGGCGAGCCGCTCGACCCCCACGTGCTGGGCGCGGCCTTCGAGGCGGCCGATGCCTGCGATGCGCTCATCTGCGTCGGCAGTTCGCTGGAAGTGGAGCCGGCGGCGAGCATCCCCTACCGGGCCATCCGGCGCGGCGCCGTCGTGATCGAGATCAATCCCGCACCGACGTCCCTGACGGAACATGCCGATGCCGGCATCCAGGGCAATGCGTCGGCAGTGCTGCCGGAACTGTTTCGGGAAGTGTGGGGATAGATCAGCCGAATCGGGAAAAGTCAGTCACCTCAACACGGCGATAGTGCATCACTGCCGCAAGATCCACGGTACCTGTTTGAACTCCGGACGACCAGCTATACTTGCCACGGTGAAACGTGACCAGGTCATCAAGATTCTTGCCGAGCACAGCGACGAGCTGCGTGCCCGCTATGGCGTCTTCCGCCTGAGCCTTTTCGGCTCGGTAGCGCGGGACGAGGCCGGGCCGGACAGCGACGTCGATCTGCTGGTCGAGTTCAACCGGCCCATCGGACTGCGCTTCTTCGAGTTGCAGGAGTACATCGAGGAACTGCTCCACTGCCGGGTCGACCTCGGTACGCCGCAAAGCCTGAAGCCGCGCATTCGGGAGCGGGTGCTTGGGGAGAGCCTGCGTGTCGCCTAGGCGCTGGCGCGAACGGGTCCAGGACATCCTGGGTGCCATCGCGGAAATCCAGTCGTTCGTGGCAGGCATGGATTTCGACCGGTTCCGCGTCGATGCGAAAACCCTGAAAGCCGTCGGCGCCGACCTGATCATCATCGGCGAGGCGACGAACCATGTCCCCGCCGAAGTGCAATCCACCGCCGCCGACGTGCCATGGCATCTCATGCGCGCCATGCGCAACCGGATCGTCCATGTCTATTTCGAAATGGACCCGGCCATTCTCTGGGATATCGTCCAGCAGGACCTGCCTGCGCTCACCGATCCGCTCAAGGCACTGCTGGACCGGCCGGACTGAAAAGCCGCTTCACCCCACCCGCTCCACCACCGCCGCAAAGAACCCGTCCGTGCCGTGCGTGTGCGGCGCGAGGCGCAGCGTCTCGCCGCATGCGAGCGCGACGCCCTGCTTCTCCAGGATCGCCTGCGCGGAGACCTGCCTGAACTCGGGATGCGCGGCGAGGAAGGCGGCGACGATGGCTTCGTTTTCCTCGGGCAGGATGCTGCAGGTGGCGTAGACCAGCCGCCCGCCCGGCTTCACCAGGCGCGCGGCGCCCTGGAGGATGTCGTGCTGCTTGCGCGCCAGCTCGGCCACGCCCTCGGGCGACTGCCGCCACTTGAGGTCGGGGTTGCGGCGCAGGGTGCCCAGGCCGCTGCAGGGCGCATCGACCAGCACGCGGTCGAACTTGCCGGCGAGGCGCTTGATGCGGATGTCGTTCTCGTTGGCGATGGTCACGGGATGCACGTTGGACAGCCCCGCGCGGGCGACGCGGTCCCTGAGGCGGCCGAGGCGCTTGTCGGAAACGTCGAAGGCGTAGAGCCGCCCGGTGGAGCGCATCAGGGCGCCCATCAGCAGGGTCTTGCCGCCGGCGCCGGCACAGAAGTCGGCGACCATCTCGCCGCGCTTCGGCGCGAGGAGGAAACCGAGCAGCTGGCTGCCCTCGTCCTGCACCTCGATCGTGCCGTCGAGGTAGAGCGGATGCTTCTGCAGCGCCGGTTTGCCCTTCAGGCGGATGGCCAGCGGCGAGAACTTCCCCGCCTCGGCGGCGAGGCCCTCGGCGTTGAGGCGCGCCAGCACCGCGTCGCGTCCGGCCTTGAGCGGATTGGCGCGCAGGTCGAGCGGCGCCGGCTGGTTGAGGCCCTGCGCCAGCTCGAGGAGTGCCGCCGGCGCCAGCTGCGCCGACAATCGTTCCGCCAGCCAGTCGGGGAAGTCGGCCTGCTCGGCCAGCGTGAGCGGCCCGGGCTGGCGGCCCTTGAATTCGGCCACCCACTTCAGCTCCTTTTCCTTGAGCGCTTCCTCGAGCTGGCGCTGACTGACGCCGGAGAGCCTGACCAGCGCCGCCAGCACCAGGCGGCGCGGGCTGGCCTCGGCGCCGAGCAGGTGCTCGAGCAGGCGCCGGCGCCGCAGCACGGCGTAGGCGGTCTCGGCGACGCAGCCGCGGTCGTTCTGGCCGAGAGCGCGGTTGTCGCGGAAGAATTTCGACAGCACGGCGTCGGCCGGATGCTCGAACTTCAGCAGCAGGTTGAGTGCCGTCGTCGTCGCGTCGATGTGCTTTGCGGTGATGCGCATGCCGTTACTGGTCCCTGGCGGCAAGTCGCGCGCCGTCTGCCTCGAACTCGACGGCGTTCTGCTCGAAGACTTCGCCCTTGCGGTCGAGGAAACGGATGCGCACGGGCAGGTTGCGGTAGTCCGAGGCCAGCCACAGCTCCATGGCCTGTTCGCCGGGCAGGGCCAGCGTCTTGACATGCCAGGTGCGCAGTTCGCCAAAGCGGGTGGCAATCGTCTCGTCGCCGACCGCCTCGTAGGCATAGCGGCCGTAGTTTTTGCCGGTGGCGATCATCATCTCGACCCGCGCCGCCGCGCCGGCAAGACCGATCTGGTAGATCTGCGAAAGGACGTCCTGAGTGCCGGGCGAGAGCGCCACCTGGCGAAGGATCCGCTCGCCGGACTGCAAGGTCAGCTTGCCGGCATCCCAGTCGAAGCGCGCGCGCTCGGCCGGGCGGCCGTTGCGTTCGACGCGAAACTCGTGCGGCACGAGGCCGGCGGGACCGAGCTCGCCTTCGCTGGTCTGCACGACCCTGACGGCGCGGAACAGCGCCGCCAGCCCGGTCGTCTCGGTGACCGTCTGCAGGGTATAGCTCAGGCCGTCCTGCTTCCAGCTGTGGGTCGACTGGCCAAGCAGTGTGCCCAGTTCGCCCTCGCCGCGGGTAATGGCGAAGCGGATGCGGCCCTGGTGTGGCCAGGGCAGTTCGACCGGCACCGGCGCCGCCGCGACAGCGGGCGCAGTCGGTGGCGCCGGCTCGGGTGCTGCCGCCGGCTCGGGCGCAGCAGGCGTCGTTGCCTCCGGCATGGGCTTGGGTGGGCGCGGCTTCGCCGTCGCGGGCTTCGGCTGCGGCTTCTGTTCCGGCTGCGGTGGCGCCGGCACCGGCACCGCGACGGGCGTCGCCTTGGGCGCCAGGTGCGCCTCCAGGGTGAGGCTCGCTTCCGGCTCGTCGAAAGAGGGTAGGTGCCAGCCCGGGCTGCCGACCACCGCGAGGTGGATCAGCAGGGAGAGGACCAGCGCGACGAGCCAGCGTCGTTCCGTCATCGATCGGGCGAAGGCACGATGAGGGCGCCGATTTCGCGCCGCTCGGCATCGAGCCGCACGCGGCCGGCGGCGTCGAGCGACAGGCGCCCTTCGACGAACCAGCGCACCGCCTGCGGGTAGGCGACGTGCTCATGCGCCAGCACGCGCGCGGCGAGGACATCGGGGTTGTCGTCCGGGTAGACCGGCACGGCGGCCTGGATGACGACCGGGCCGTTGTCGAGGGCCGGCGTGACGAAGTGCACCGTGCAGCCGTGCACGCGGCAGCCGGCCTCCAGCGCGCGCTCGTGCGTGTGCAGGCCGGGAAAGGCCGGCAGCAGCGAGGGGTGGATGTTCATCAGGCGGCCGTGGTAGCGGCGCACGAAATCCTCGCCGAGGATGCGCATGAAGCCGGCGAGCACGACGAGGTCCGGCGCGTGGCGGTCGATCTCGGCGGCGAGCGCGGCATCGAACAGTTCGCGCGAGGCGTGCTCGGCATGCGCGATGACGGCGGTGGCGATGCCGCGGGCGCGGGCCGTCTCCAGCCCCTTGGCGTCGGCCTTGTTGCTGATGACCGCGGCGATGCGGCAGGGCAGCTTCGCCGCGAGCATGGCCTCCATGTTGCTGCCGCGGCCGGAGATGAGGATGACGATGGTTTTCATGGCTAGAACTTGACGGGCAGGAAGATCGCCGTGGCGAGGTTCTGGAACACCTTGGCGACGATGCGGTTGGTCTTGTCGGCGATGATCTTCGAGAGCAGGTCGAGGTTGCCGATGACCTTGCCGAACTCGCGCTCGAAGGAAAGGTTCCGCACCGGCCCGGCGCCCTCGTTCGACAGCAGCCAGGGCTCGCCGTTCGGCGCAACCGCGTTGGAGAGCTTCCACACGGCGATCTCGACGTTGCGCGCGGCGTTGAACAGCGCCTGCGGGTCGAGGTCGTCGAGCAGGAACAATTCCGACTTGTCGTTGAAGGCGCTCATCGTCATGCCGCCGAGGCCGGCGATCAGCGCCAGCACGCGGTCGCCGGCGAAATCCTCGCGGAAGGCGAGATGGATGGCGTCGGTGCCGCGCCTGTTGTCCAGTTCCCTGAACACCCAGCCGTGGTCGGCCTCGAAGATGCGCGCCACGGCGGCCTCCAGGCTGGGCTGGCCGCCCTTCTTCCACTCGCGCGGATTGCGCCGGTAGAGCTTCTCGGCGAGCAGCTTCAGGCTGGCGAAGACTTCGCGCTGGTGCGCCTCGGCGACGCGGTCGACGTCCGACTTGGCGATCTGGTTCGGGTCGAATCCGGCGGCCGGCTTGCGCGGCGTGGTGCCCGTCCCGGTGGTTACGCAGGCCGCCAACAAGGGCATGAAAATCAACGGGATAAGCCGCGAATGCATGCGCCATCATAGCGCAAACGCAACGCCTGGAGCCAAGCCCCTGTCGGCAAAGGCCTAATGCGGCGCGCGGCGGTGTTTGAGGTAGGCGATCGCCGCAGGCAGGGTCGACACGACGATGATGGCGAGGATCACCAGGCTGAGGTTGTTCTGGATGATCGGCAGGTTGCCGAAGAGGTAGCCGGCGACCGAGAGCGAACCCACCCACAGCACGGCGCCGGAGACGTTGAAGGCCTGGAAGCGCGCGTAGGTCATGGCGCCGATGCCGGCGACGAAGGGCGCGAAGGTGCGCAGGATCGGGATGAAGCGCGTGATGACGAGCGTCTTGCCGCCGTGGCGCTCGTAGAAATCGTGGGTCTTCATCAGCGCCGCCTTGTTGAAGAAGCGCGAACTCTCCCAATGGAAGACCTTCGGGCCGAGGTAACGGCCGATCGAATAGTTCACGCTGTTGCCGAGGATGGCGGCGGCGATCAGCGTGCCGTTGAGCACCCACAGGTCCATGCTGCCGGCGCCGCACAGCGCGCCGGCGACGAAGAGCAGCGAGTCGCCCGGCAGGAAGGGCGTGACGACGAAGCCCGTCTCCGCGAAGACGATGAGGAAGAGGATGGCGTACACCCAGGTGCCGTACTGGGCCAGCAGGGCGGCGAGATGCTTGTCGAGGTGGACGGCGATGTCCCAGGCGAGGGCGAGGTATTCCATGCGATGGCTGAGTCAAAAAGCCCGCAGAGTATAATTCATCCCGCTCCCATGCCCGCCATCAAGCCGCTTCCCGACCTCCTCATCAGCCAGATCGCCGCCGGCGAGGTGGTCGAGCGGCCGGCCTCGGTGGTGAAGGAGCTGCTGGAGAACAGCCTCGACGCCGGCGCGCGCAATGTCTCGGTGCAGTTGCTCGAGGGCGGCGTGCGGCAGATCCGCATCGTCGACGACGGCGGCGGCATCCCGAAGGAGGAGCTGCCGCTGGCGCTCGCCCGTCACGCCACCAGCAAGATCGCCTCGCTGGAGGATCTCGAAAGCGTCGCCTCGCTCGGCTTCCGTGGCGAGGCGCTGGCCTCGATCGCCGCCGTGGCGCGACTGACTTTGGTCAGCCGTTTGCGCGAAGCACCGCACGCCTGGCGCATCGGGCCCGAAAAGGACATCGCGCCCGCCGCGCTCGGCGGCGGCACGGTGATCGAGGTCGACGACCTCTACTTCAACACGCCGGCGCGGCGCAAGTTCCTCAGGAGCGAGCACACCGAGTTCGCCCACTGCGAGGAGGCCGTGCGGCGCATCGCGCTGGCCCATCCGCAGGTCGCCTTCCAGCTTCAGCACAACGGCCGCACGGCCCTGCATCTTCCCGCCGGCGACGCGGCGCGGCGCGTGGCGGACGTGCTCGGTGAGGAGTTCGCCGGCCAGGCGCGCGCCGTCGACGCCGTCGCCGGCAGCCTGCATCTCGCCGGCTACGCCGCCCTGCCGGCCTATTCGCGCGCCCGTGCCGACGCCCAGTACTTCTTCGTGAACGGCCGCTTCGTGCGCGACAAGCTGCTCTCGCACGCGGTGCGCGAGGCTTACGCGGACATCCTGCACGGTGCCCGCCATCCGGCCTACGTCCTCTTCCTCGAGATCGACCCGCGCGGCGTCGACGTCAACGTGCATCCGGCGAAGACCGAGGTGCGCTTCCGCGACGGCCGCGCCGTGCACCAGTTCGTCTTCCACGCCCTGAGCCGCGCGCTGGCGACGCCGCTGGCGCACGCCGCCGCCGGCAACGCAACGGCAGCCGCCGTGCCGCCGGGACTGACTTTTGCCGCGGCCGCGCCGCAGCAGCAGGCGCTCGCCGTCGCACAGCCGGTCGCCGCCTATTACGACTTCATGCGCCAGGCCCCGGCAACGCCGATGCCGGAAAACGAGGCAGGCAGCGCGCCGCCGCTGGGCTTCGCCCTGGCCCAGCTGCACGGCGTCTACATCCTGGCGCAGAACGCCGCGGGCCTGGTGCTGGTCGACATGCACGCCGCCCACGAGCGCATCCTCTACGAGAAGCTGAAGGCGGCGCTGGATGAGCGCCCGGCGGTGCAGCCGCTGCTGGTGCCGGTGGTGATCTCGGCCAGCGGCGAGGAGGCGGCCGCCGTCGGGGCGCACGCCGAAGCGCTGGACCGCCTCGGCTTCGAGATCGCCGCGGCCGGTCCGCGCGAACTCGTCGTGCGCGCCGTGCCGGCGCTGCTCGCCCACGGCCGCATTCCCGACCTCGTGCGCGCCCTGCTCGCCGACCTGGAAAAATTCGGCGCCAGCCGCGTCGCCGCCGAACGCCGCAACGAACTGCTCGCCACCCTGGCCTGTCACGGCGCCGTGCGCGCCCACCGCGCGCTCGCCCTGCCGGAGATGAACGCCCTGCTGCGGCAGATGGAGGAAACCGAGCGCGCCGACCAGTGCAACCACGGCCGGCCGACGTGGACGCAGCTGACGATGGACGAACTCGACCGGCTGTTTCTCCGTGGCCGCTAGCGATTCCTCTTCCCTGCCGCCGGCCATCTGCCTCATGGGCCCGACGGCGAGCGGCAAGACCGCCGTGTCGCAGGAACTGACTTTGCGCTTCCCGCTGGAGATCGTCAGCGTCGACTCGGCGCAGGTGTTCATCGACATGGACATCGGCACGGCCAAGCCGGACCGCGCCACGCTGGAGAAATTCCCGCACCACCTGATCGACCTCGTCACGCCCGAGGAGTCGTATTCCGCGGCGCGCTTCCGTGCCGACGCCCTGCGCGTCATGGGCGAGATCGCGGCGCGCGGCAGGATTCCGCTGCTCGCCGGCGGCACCATGCTCTACTTCAAGGCGCTACGCGAGGGCCTCTCCGACCTGCCGCAGGCCGATCCCGAATTGCGGCGCGCCATCGACGCCGAGGCGCAGGCGCGCGGCTGGTCGGCGCTGCACGCCGAACTGGCGGCGCTCGACCCTGCTGCGGCGGCACGCCTCAAGCCGACCGACGCGCAGCGCATCCAGCGCGCACTCGAGGTGGTGCGCCTGACCGGCGCGCCGCTGGCGGAAAGCCTCGCGCGCAAGCCGGAGGGGGCGCCGCCCTTCCGCCTGATCCAACTCGCCCTGCTGCCCGCCGACCGCGCCGTGCTGCACGAACGCATTGCCCGGCGCTTCGACGCCATGCTGGATGCCGGCCTGATCGAGGAAGTGCGCGGCCTGCGCCGCAAGTACCGCCTCGACGCCGGCCTGCCCTCCATGCGCTGTGTCGGGTATCGCCAGGTCTGGGAGTTCCTCGAGGGCAACTGCGACCGGGCGGCCCTGCGCGAGAAGGGCATCGCCGCCACGCGCCAGCTGGCCAAGCGGCAGCTGACCTGGCTGCGCGGCTGGCAGGATGTCGAGACCTTCGACTGCCTGGCGGCGAACCTGCCCGAACAGGTCGCCCGGGCGACGGGGCGAGCGCTGGCTTAAGTTCCCTTCCGTCCAGCCGTTATTTCCCTGGTTACGGGAAACCACGGAGAGCGGCTTGTCCACTGCCAGCGAAACCGTCGATGAAGTCGAAGAGGCGGCCGCGCTCCGGCCGAGCCTCGTCTTGCGCCTGAAGCGCCTGCTGGTGGCGCCCCTGCTGCTGTTGCGCCGGCTGCGCAAGCCGGCACAGGCCGAAGAGGCGATGGCGGACGACGCGCCGCCCGCCCGCGGGCGCGACCGCGGCCGAGGCCGGGATGAGGAAGCGGAGAAAGCCGAAGCCGTTCCGGCCGGGCCGCCGCGCTGGCGCCGCGCCCTGCCTTACGCCATCGTTTTCGCGCTCGGCGCGGCGGCGGCCGGCGGCACGGTATCCTGGCTGGCGGCGCAGGTCATCGCGCGCCAGTCGGCACAGATCGACACGCAGGAAGCCGACATCGCGCGCCTCAAGGGCGTGCTCGCCGGTTACGACAAGATGATGCTGCAGAACAGAAAGAAACTCGAAGTGGAGCAGGGCCGCCGCGCCGAGGCGGAAAACCGCCTGGCGATGGCCCAGGCCGACCTGCTGCGCCAGCCGCCGGCCGCCGCCGGCCGCAGCGGCGGCGCCCCGGGCGCGTCGCGCAACGCCGCCGGCAGCGGCAAGATGGCCGACTGCACGCTGCGTCCCGGCAGCGCCGGCGCCACGCTCAAGGACTGCCTGGCCGATTTCAATCGCCAGTAAGCGATTCGACCGGTGCGGCGCGTCCCCACAGCCGCGGCAGCAGCGCCTCCAGCCGGGCGGGCTCGCCGCTGCTGAAGAAGCGCTCGCCGCCCTCCCCCCGCGCCGGCGAAAAGTCAGTCTCCGCAAGACGGCGCGCCAATTGCCGCGCCACGGCGGCGCCCGATTCGACGATCGCCGGCGACGGCCCGGCCAGCTCGCGCAGCAGCGGCGTGAGCAAGGGATAGTGCGTGCAGCCGAGCACCAGCGTGTCGGCGCCCGCTTTGAGCAGCGGCGCGATGAAGCCTTCCAGCAGCGCGCGCGTGAGTGGCCCCTCGAGATCGCCCGCCTCGATGCGCTCGACCAGCCCCGGGCAGGGCTGCACGATGACGCGCGCCTGCGAGCCGAAGCGGCGAACGAGGTCGGCGAACTTGCCGCTCTCCAGCGTGCCGCTGGTGGCGAGCACGCCGATGACGCCGCTTTTCGTCGCCTCGGCCGCCGGCTTCACCGCCGGCTCCATGCCGACGATGGGCAGGTCGTAGCGCTCGCGCAGGCGGACGATGGCGGCAGCGGTGGCGGTGTTGCAGGCGACGACCAGGGCGCGGGCGTTGCGGGCGACGAGAAACCCGGCGATGGCGAGGGCACGGGCCTCGATGAAGGCGGCCGACTTGTCGCCGTAAGGGGCGTGGGCGGAATCGGCGACGTAGAACAGTTCTTCCGCCGGCAGCGCTGCGCGGACGTGGCGCAGCACCGACAGGCCGCCGACGCCGGAATCGAAGACGCCGATCGGGCGACGGGCGACGCTCAAGCGACGATGGTCTGCGGCTGGCCGGCGCCGCGCCGGTCGATGGCGCCGACGCTCCAGGCGGTCTCGCCGGCCTCGCGCAGCAGTTCGAGGGCCGGCGCCTCGTGCGCCTTGTCGACCACGATCACCATGCCGATGCCGCAGTTGAAGACGCGGTGCATCTCGGCGTCGGCCACCTGGCCCTCGCGCTGCAGCCAGTCGAACAGTTTCGGCCGCGTCCACGCCCGGCTGTCGAGGCGCGCCGTCAGCGACTCGCCGAGGATGCGCGGCACGTTGTCGAGCAGCCCGCCGCCGGTGATGTGGGCGAGGCCCTTCACCGGCAGCGCGTTCATGAGGGCGAGCAGCGGCTTGACGTAGATGCGCGTCGGCGCCATCACCGCCTCGGCCAGGGGACGCCCGTCGAAGTCGGCGCCCAGGTCGGGCTTCGCCCGCTCGAGGATCTTGCGCACCAGGGAATAGCCGTTGGAGTGCGCGCCGCTGGAGGCCAGTCCGATCACCACGTCGCCCGGCGCGATGCCGCGGCCGTCGATGATCTTCGATTTTTCCACCGCGCCGACGGCGAAGCCGGCGAGGTCGTACTCGCCGTCCGGGTACATGCCCGGCATCTCCGCCGTCTCGCCGCCGATCAGCGCGCAGCCGGCCAGCTCGCAGCCTTTGGCGATGCCCTGGATGACACTTGAAGCGGTGTCCACGTCGAGGCGGCCGCAGGCGAAGTAGTCGAGGAAGAACAGCGGCTCGGCGCCCTGCACCAGAATGTCGTTCACGCTCATCGCCACCAGGTCGATGCCGACCGTGTCGTGGCGGTTCAACTGGAAGGCCAGCTTGAGCTTGGTGCCGACGCCGTCGGTGCCGGCGACCAGCACCGGCTCCTTGAATTTCTTCGAGAGCTCGAAGAGGGCGCCGAAGCCGCCGATGCCGGCCATCACCTCGGGACGCATCGTCCGCTTGGCGAAAGGCTTGATGCGCTCGACGAGGGAGTCGCCGGCATCGATATCGACGCCGGCATCGCGGTAGGTGAGGGAGGTCAAGGGGCTGTCCGCTTCGTGATAAAGTTGCGCTTCGCGCGGGAAAGGGCGGATTTTATCGTATGTGCCGCCGCCGCGCCGTTATTGCCACGACCCCATGCCACAGCAGCTGACGCTCGACATCCGGCCCGAGCAGCACCCGACCCTGGAGAACTTCGTCGCCGGCGCCAACGCCGAGCTGGTGGCGCGCCTGCGCGCCCTGGCCCAGCCGAAGGCCTACGACGCCGTCTACCTGTGGGGGCCGCCGGGCTGCGGCCGCAGCCACCTGCTGCGGGCGACACGCGCCGCCGCCGACAGCGCCGGCCGTCGCGTCGTGCTGGTGGCCGGCGAGGAGGCCGGCGCCGAGCTGCCCTGCCCGCCCGGCGGGCTGCTCATCGTCGACGACATCGATCGCCTCGACGGCACGGCCCAGGTCGCCCTCTTCCGCGCCTTCAACTCGGCGCGCCTGGCCGGGCTGGCCCTGCTGCTCGCCGGCGCGGCGCCGCCGCTGGAGCTGAAGCTGCGAGAAGACCTGCGCAGCCGCATCGGCCAGGCCCTGGTCTACCAGGTGCAGCCGCTCAGCGACGAGGAGAAGGCCGCCACCCTGCACAGCCAGGCCAGCCAGCGCGGCCTGCGCGTCGAGAATGGCGTGATCGGCTACATGCTGCGCCACACTTCGCGCGACCTGCCCTCGCTGATGGCGGTGCTCGACGCCCTCGACCGCGCCTCGCTCGAGCGCAAGCGGCCGGTCAGCGTGCCGATGCTCAAGGAAATGCTCAGCCACTTCAACAAGAAACCCGACGCCCGATGAACCTTGCCCTCTTCGACCTGGACAACACCCTGCTCGCCGGCGACTCGGATTTCGAGTGGGCGCAGTACCTGATCTCGCGCGGCGTGCTCGACCGCGAGGTGTACGAGGCGCGCAACCAGGACTTCTACGAACAGTACAAGGCCGGCACGCTGGACATCCACGAGTTCCTCGACTTCCAGCTGAAGCCGCTGTCGCGCCACCCGCGCCGCGAGCTCGATGCCTGGCACGCCGACTTCATGGCCCGGCACATCCTGCCGATGGTTACCGAGCAGGGCCGCGAACTGGTGCGCCGCCACCAGGCGGAAGGCGCGCTGACCGCCATCGTCACCGCCACCAACAGCTTCGTCACGGCGCCGATCGCGCGTGCCTTCGGCATCGAGCACCTCATCGCCACCGAGCCGGAACGGGCCAACGGCGAATTCACCGGACGCGTCAGCGGCACGCCGAGCTTCCGCGAAGGCAAGATCGCCCGCGTCGAAGCCTGGCTCGCCGGCCTCGGCCACGGCTGGCAGAGTTTCGGCCGCAGCTGGTTCTACAGCGATTCGCTGAACGACCTGCCCCTGCTCGGCAAGGTCACCGATCCGGTGGCGGTGGACCCGGACCCGACGCTCGAACGCCACGCCCGCGAGCGCGGCTGGCCGATCATCACCCTGAGATAAGGCCTTGATCTGCTGTATCATTGCCGCCTCTTTGACGATCCGGTAACAGGATGATCCGCAAGTTGCTGCGCCGCGTGTTCAGCAAGGCGCCCGCCGCGCAGGAACACGCGCCGGCGCTGATCCCCGTCGGCAGACACGGCATCCGCCGCGAGTCGATCTCGCCCGGCGCGCGCCAGACCGTCGCCCGCCTGCAGGAGCACGGCCACGCCGCCTACGTCGTCGGCGGCGCGGTGCGCGACCTGCTCGCCGGCATCGCGCCGAAGGATTTCGACATCGCCACCGACGCCACGCCGGAGCAGGTGCGCGGCCTTTTCCGCCGCTCGCGCATCATCGGCCGCCGCTTCCGCATCGTGCACGTCATGGCCGGCGGCGAGACCATGGAGGTGTCGACCTTCCGCGCCGGCAACGGCGGCGAGGCGGAGACCGACGCGCACGGCCGCGTGCTGCGCGACAACGTCTTCGGCAGCATCGAAGAGGACGCCGCGCGGCGCGACTTCACCATCAATGCCCTCTACTACAACCCGGCCGACGAGACCGTCACGGATTACCACCACGGCGTCGCCGACCTGAAGCAGAAGACCCTGCGCATCATCGGCGACCCGCGCCAGCGCTACCGCGAGGATCCGGTGCGCCTGCTGCGCGCCGTGCGCATGGCCGCCAAGCTGGGCCTGGCCATCGACCCGGCGGCGCGGGCGCCGATCCGCGAGATGGCGGACCTGCTGGAAAACGTGCCGGCGGCACGCCTCTTCGACGAGATGCTCAAGCTGCTGTTCTCCGGCCACGCCGTCGACTGCCTCAAGCAGTTGCGCGGGGAAGGCCTGCACCACGGCCTGCTGCCGCTGCTCGACGTCATCATGGAGCAGCCGCTCGGCGAGCGCTTCGTCTGGCTGTCGCTCGCCAGCACCGACGCGCGGGTGAACGCCGGCAAGCCGACCTCGCCCGGCTTCCTCTTCGCCACCCTGCTCTGGCACGAGGTGCTGGCCGCCTGGGAAGCACGCAAGCAAAACGGCGAGGCGGCCTTTCCCGCCCTGCACGCCGCCATGGACGAGGTGCTCGACCTGCAGGGCGACAAGCTGGCCATCACCCGGCGCATCGCCGCCGACATCAAGGACATCTGGTCCCTGCAGCCGCGCCTGGAGAACCGCGCCGGCCGCCGGCCGCTGCGCGTCATCGAGCAACCGCGCTTCAAGGCCGGCTACGACTTCCTGTTGCTGCGCACCGAGAGCGGCGAGGTGGACCGCGAACTGGCCGACTGGTGGCGAACCTTCATGAACGCCGACACCGAGGCGCGGCTGGCCATGCTCACCCCCGAGAAAAAGTCAGGCCGCCGGAGACGGCGGGGACGCAAGGCAGGCGACAAGGGCGCCGCCGAGGCCAGCGCGGCATGAGCGTGCGCGCCTACGTCGCGCTGGGCAGCAACCTCGGCGATCCGCAGGCCACCGTGCGGGCGGCCTGCACGGCGCTGCACGCCCTGCCCGAAACGACGCTCGCCGCCGCCTCCTCGCTCTACCGCAGCGCGCCGGTCGGCCTGAAGAACCAGCCGGATTTCATCAATGCCGTCGCCGCCCTCGACACGCGGCTGGCCGCCGAGGCCCTGCTCGACGAACTCTTCGCCATCGAGGCGCGCTTCGGGCGCAAGCGGGAATTCCGCCATGCGCCGCGCACCCTCGACCTCGATCTCCTCCTCTACGGCGCCGAGACGCGCGCCACGACGCGCCTGGCCCTGCCGCATCCGCGCATGCACGAGCGCGCCTTCGTCCTGCTGCCGCTCGTCGAGATCGCGCCGGCGGCGGCGATTCCCGGACGCGGGCCGGCCGCCACCCTGCTCGACGGCGTGCGCGGCCAGGTGCTGGCCCGGCTCGATCCGGTCGAGGCGTCCTGATCGTTCCCGCTGCGGTTTATTTCATCTTCCGTTCCTGGCCGCACTGCGTTTATGATGCGCGCTCCATCCCCGCATCGTGAGTGCCATGAGCTATCTTGAGAACTCGAAGCCGGTGACCCTGACCGAACTCGCGCGCATGCGCGCCGAGGGCGAGAAGATCGCCGTGCTGACCTGCTACGACGCGAGCTTTGCCGCCCTGCTCGAGCGCAACGGAGTGGACATCCTGCTGGTGGGCGATTCCCTCGGCAACGTGCTGCAGGGCCACGGCTCGACCCTGCCGGTGACGCTGGAACAGATGGCCTACCACACCGGCTGCGTGTCACGCGGGGCAAAGCGTCCCTTCATCGTTGCCGACATGCCCTTCGGCTCGTATCAGGAAAGCCCGGCGCAGGCGATGCGCTCGGCGGTACCCTTGATGGCCGCCGGCGCGCAGATGGTCAAGCTCGAGGGCGGCGCCTACATGGCCGAGACGGTGCATTTCCTCGTCGAGCGCGGCGTGCCGGTGTGCGCCCATGTCGGCCTCACGCCACAGTCGGTGAACCAGCTCGGCGGCTACCGCGTGCAGGGCAAGACCCAGGCCGGCGCGCAGGCGATGCAGGACGACGCGCGGGCGCTCGAGCAGGCCGGCGCCGCGCTGCTGGTGCTGGAGATGGTGCCCTCGACGCTGGCCGCGGAAATCAGCGGGGGCCTGACCGGCATGGCCACCATCGGCATCGGCGCAGGCTCGGACTGCCACGGCCAGGTGCTGGTGCTGCACGACATGCTCGGCGTCTATCCGGGCAAGAAGGCGCGCTTCGTGAAAAACTTCATGGAAGGCGCCGCCAGCATCGACGGCGCCGTGCGGGCCTACGTCGAGGCCGTCAAGAACGGCAGCTTCCCCGGCCCGGAAAACTGTTACTGACATGCAAATCCATTCGACCATCGCGAGCCTGCGCGCGGCGCTGGCCGGCGCCGGCCGCGTCGCCTTCGTGCCCACCATGGGCAACCTGCACGAAGGCCACATCGCCCTCATGCGCCAGGCGGGCCCGCTCGGCGACTGCGTCGTCGCCAGCCTCTTCGTGAACCGCCTGCAGTTCGGCCCGAAGGAGGATTTCGACACCTACCCGCGCACCTTCGAGGCCGACTGCGCGAAGATGGCGGCGGCTGGCGTGGCGCACCTCTTCGCGCCCGACGAGCGCGAGATGTACCCGGCGCCGCAGGCCTATCACGTGCAGCCGGACCCGGTCCAGGCCGACATCCTCGAAGGCGAATTCCGCCCCGGCTTCTTCCGCGGCGTCGCCACGGTGGTGATGAAGCTCTTCTCCATCGTGCAACCGCAGGTGGCGGTCTTCGGCAAAAAGGACTACCAGCAGCTGATGGTCATCCGCAACATGGTGCGCGAACTCAATCTGCCCATCGGGATCGTCCCGGGCGAGACGGTGCGGGCCGAGGACGGGCTGGCCCTGTCCTCGCGCAACGGCTACCTGTCGACCGCCGAACGGGCCGAGGCCCCCCGGCTGCATCGGGCCCTGGACGCCGTTCGGCAGGCCATACGGGCCGGAGAACGAGACCTGGCGCGGCTTGAGCAAGGGGCCATGGCGGAACTCCGCGCCAGTGGCTGGATTCCGCAGTATGTTGCGGTGCGAAAACAACTTGATCTACAATTGCCAGCCGCTCACGATTCTGGGTTGGTGGTGCTGGGCGCGGCACTCCTGGGGAGCACGCGCCTGATCGACAACCTGGAAGTTTAGGGTACCGTCTTGCGCTCAGGCCGTCGGTGCACCAGCAGCGCACCTTGCGGGAGAGGAAACCGCAACCTGCCAGCTACTGAGTACTGAGAGAAGGAGCGACCACGATGCAACGGACGATGCTGAAATCCAAGCTGCACCGCGTGACGGTCACGCACTCGGAACTGCACTACGAGGGTTCCTGCGCGATCGACCAGGACCTGCTCGATGCCGCGGACATCCGCGAGTACCAGCAGATCGACATCTACAACGTCAACAACGGCGAGCGCTTCACCACCTATGCCATTTCCGCCGAGCGCGGCAGCGGCATCATTTCGGTGAACGGCGCCGCGGCGCGCAAGGCCGCGCCCGGCGACCTGCTCATCATCGCCACCTACGCGATGTACGACGAGGCGGAACTGGCGAAGTTCGAGCCGGACCTGGTCTACGTCGACTCGCGCAACCGCATGATGAACCAGCGCCACAAGATTCCCGTGCAATTGGCCTGACCGAGTCCCCTTGGGAGTGAAAGCCCGCGCGACCCGCGGGCTTTTTATCGCCCGGCGCGGGGCCGCCCCAAGGCGGGCGACGCCAATCGCTTGGAGGCTGCGCCAGCGCAGCCGAACTCTCGTTACCCCCTTTCCCGGAAAGGGGGCCGGAGGGAAAGCCTCTATTGCCGTACCGAATGCATCAGGCCCGCCGCGGCAGCGAGCAGGAGGGCCGCGCCGACGTTGTGCGCCACCGCCAGCCAGAGCGAATGGCCGCTCGCCACGGTGAGCGCGCCAAGCAGGGCCTCGATCAGCAGGAAAGTCAGTGTCGCCAGGGCGGCGTTGCGCGCCTGCGGCGCCTTGCGCAGCCGCAGCGCCACCCCGGCCAGCAGCACCGCCGCCAGCGCCGCCGCGTAGCGGTGCAGGAGATGCAGCGCCAGCCCGCCCGCCTCGCCCGGCGCCGCCGGCCCGGACAGGACGGCGAAGGGATGCAGGGCCGCCCAGCCTTGCGCGGTCGGCCACCAGACGCCCTGACAATCGGGCAGCGTGCCGCAGGCGGAGGCGGCATAGCGCGCGCCGATCAGCCCCCCGAGGAGCACCGTCAGCGTCAGCATGGCCAGCGCCAAGCGGCACGCCGGGCCGCCGCGAACGCGCTCCACCCAGCGCGACGGCTCCGCGCTGATCGCCACGCGCCACGAGAAGGTCACCAGGCCGAGCCCGCCGACGAGGTTGATGAAATTCACGACGGCCAGGCGCGGATCGGCGCTCCACACGCCGACGACGGAGAGAAAGAGCATCAGCGCCAGCAGCAGCGTCGCGTATCGCGCCGCCGGCTGCAGGGGTTGCGGCCGCCAGCAGCGCCACGCCAGCAGAATGGCCGCCAGCAAAGCCAGGGTGGCGACGATGCGATGCAGCAGTCGCGCGCCGGGCCAGGGTGTGGGGGGCGCACCGGCCAGGATGCCGCCGTAGCAGGCAGGCCAATCGCCGCAGCCCAACCCGGCACCGGACAGGCGCAAGAAGGCGCTGACCATGACGACCAGAACGGACAAGGCGCAACTGACCAGCGCCAGGGTGCGGACACGCCGGGCGCGTAGCTGCAGAACGCGACCGGAGTCGATGGTCATCCCGCTCAGGCGCTCCGCAGTTGGGCCGGCACCCGCAACTCGTGGTTGAGCCAGAGCAGCGTCGCCATCAACACCATCGAGCCGCCCTGATGGGCAGCGCCCAGCGCGACCGGCACGGCGTGCAGCACCGTCAGGATGCCGAGGGTGATCTGCGCGGCCAGCACCAGCAGCACCAGGTCGGCCACCCTTTGCGCTCGCCGGCGATCGGGAAAGCGGCGCAGCCTGAACCAGAACCAGGGCGCGAGAAAGGCCAGCAGCCAGGCGCCGAGCCGGTGGTCGAACTGCACCGTGGCCATGTTGTTGAAGAAATTCAGGTACCAGGGATCGATCATGAACGTCTCCGGCGGCATGAAATGGCCGTTCATGAGGGGAAAGGTGTTGTAGGCCTTGCCCGCCCGGATGCCGGCGACGAAACCGCCGGTAACGACCATGTAGCAGGCCAGCGCGAAAAGCCAGGAACCGAAGTGCTGCAAGCGGCGATAGCCCGCGTGGGCGAAATAGCGCGAGCGCTCTTCGACCAGCCCCAGCGCCACCCACATCATGGCGATGAAGATGAGAAAGGCCAGGGAAAGATGGGCCGTCAGCCGGTACTGGCTGACCTTTGGATCGTCCACCAGGCCGCTTTGCACCATGTACCAGCCCATCGCGCCCTGCAGGCCGCCGAGGATGAAGATGCCGACCAGTTTGGGCACCAGAGGCCGCTCGATCTTGCGTCGCAACAAAAAGTACAGAAAAGGCAGGAAAAAGACCAGCCCGATGGTGCGCCCCAGCAGACGATGAAAATATTCCCACCAGAAGATGAACTTGAACTCGTCCAGCGGCATGCTGTGATTGACCTGCTGGTACTCGGGCGTTTGCTTATATTTTTCAAAAACTTCCAGCCAGTCCGCGTGTGACAGCGGCGGCACGGTGCCGACCAGCGGCTGCCACTCGACGATGGACAGCCCCGAGTGCGTCAGCCGGGTGACGCCGCCGACGACAAGGGTCGCGAAGACCATCGCGGAACAGAGGAAAAGCCAGAGCGCGATCTGGCGGCGAGCGGAGGGATGCATGCTTGGGAAGGAGCGTTTTTTTGTGATTTTGCAGCTTGATATCCGAAGCGAAATTATATGCGACAATGCGCCGCACTGCCGTCCGCAAGTGATTGCGTATTAGGCGGTTTCTTAACCTAGATCAAACTATTCACGCAACCTCCGGCGTAGTTTATGGCCGGTCAAATCCCCGTAGTATGTCTTTTAGAAAATTTGCCGTCCGCGGCGCAAAAAAAGGAGGCTTAGATGGCTGATAACAATGACGACGTTCCGGTCATGCAGAAGTGGCTGGACAATCCGTTCCTGCTGCTTTTCCTGGGCATCACGATTCCTACCGTGCTCTACATCGTGTGGGGCGTGATGGAAATCGCCAACATTCCGGTCGCGCACTGATCGGCTGCCTTTAATTTTTTCAGGGAGAAATTGATGAGCGCAATCCTGCCGCCCGCTGAGAGGCTCTGGTGGAAGCAGCCGATCGACAAGCTGGAATTCATCTGGGTCGCCATCGCATTCGTGTGGTCGCTAGTCATGTTCGGCATGATGATCTGGTGGCACATCTACGGCAACCAGAACCTTTCCAACGAAACCTACAAGACGACCAAGGAGATGTTCGCCGCCAAGGCCCAGGCCGTGGTCGACCAATATACCGTCCGCACCGAAACCGACCAGCAGGTGCCCGTCGTCAAGCCGCCCGCCGGCTCCGACATCTACCTGATCGGGCGCCTCTGGGCCTGGTGGCCGATTTACGAGCTTGAGCAGGGCAAGACCTACAAGCTCCACCTCTCCGCGATGGACTACATGCACGGCTTCTCGCTGCAGCCGCAGAACATCAACATCCAGGTGCACCCGAACTACGAGCACGTCGTCAAGATCACGCCAACCCAGTCGGGTACCTATTCCATCGTCTGCAACGAATATTGCGGCATCGGCCATCACACCATGGTCGGACGCATGTACGTGAAATAAGGGGGCACGTAAATGGCTACGACTTACCGCATCTGCCCGCGTTCCGGGCTGCAATTCGACACCGAAGCCGAGAAGCTCATGCGCTTCCACGCCGTCTGCGGCGTGCTCTCGCTGCTCGTCGGCGGCATCATGGCGCTGGGCGTCATCCTGACCCGCTGGCCGGCCGTGCATCTGCTGTCGGCCGACGTGTTCTACATGGTGCTGACGGCGCACGGCATCGACATGCTGATCTTCTGGATCATCTTCTTCGAGATGGCCGTGCTGATCTTCGCCTCCTCGACGCTGCTGCACTGCCGGCTGGCAACGCCCAAGCTGGCCTGGCTCAGCTCGTGGCTGATGGTGCTCGGCGCGATCATGACCAACGTCGCCATCTTCCAGGGCGAGTCGAGCGTGATGTTCACCTCCTACGTGCCGATGCAGGCCAAGTGGCATTTCTACCTCGGCCTGATCCTCTTCGCCGTGGGCGCGCTCCTCATCTGCTTCATCTTCCTCGGCACCCTGGTGGTGGCCAAGGCGGAGAAGACCTATGAAGGCTCGATCCCGCTGGTGACCTTCGGCGCCCTGACCGCCTGCATCATCGCCATCTTCACCATCGCCTCCGGCGCCATCATCCTGATCCCGACCTTCTTCTGGTCGATCGGCTACATCCGCGAGATCGATTCGCTGATGTACCGCGTCGTCTGGTGGGGCCTCGGCCACAGCTCGCAGCAGATCAACGTCTCGGCCCACGTGGCGATCTGGTACGCCATCGCCGCCATCGTGTTCGGCGCCAAGCCGATGTCGGAGAAAGTGAGCCGCACGGCCTACTTCCTCTACATCCTGTTCCTGCAGCTGGCTTCCGCCCACCACATCCTCTCCGACCCGGGCATGAGCTCCGAGTGGAAGATCGTCAACACCTCGTACTTCATGTACTTCGCGGTGCTGGCCTCGATGATCCACGGCATGACGGTGCCCGGCGCCATCGAACAGGCGCAGCGGCTGAAAGGCTACAACAAGGGCCTCTTCGAATGGCTGAGGAAGGCACCGTGGGGCAACCCGGCCTTCTCGTCGATGTTCCTCTCGCTGATCGGCTTCGGCTTTCTCGGCGGCATCTCCGGCGTCATGATGGGCGCGGAACAGCTGAACATGCTGATCCACAACACCATCTACGTGCCGGGGCACTTCCATGCGACGGTCGTCATCGGCACCACCCTGGCGTTCATGGGCCTGACCTACTTCCTGGTACCGGTGCTGTTCAAGCGCGAAGTGCTGTTCCCGGGCTTCGCCAAGATCCAGCCCTACCTCTTCGGCCTGGCCATGTATATCGTCTCGCTGGTGATGATGGGCGCCGGGACGCTGGGCGTTTCCCGCCGCCACTGGGACATGGCCTTCGCCGGCGCGCCGATGGCCTACGAATGGCCGGGCGCGGCCTACCTGATGATGGGCCTGACCGGCATCTTCGGCGTCGTCGCCATCGTCGGCGGTGCCGGCTGGATCCTGCAGATCGTCCTGTCCATCTTCTTCGGCAAGAAGCTGGAGGAAGGCGAGATTCGCAGCACGCCGATCCCGCTGACCCTGCCGCCCCCGGCTCCCGCCGGCGCGGCGCACCCCCCCGCCACTCCGGGCACGATGGTGCTGGCCCTGATCTTCCTCACGGCCTTCATCCTGTACTACTTCGTGAACTGGAAATACCTGTCCTCGCTGTGGGGATTGTCTTAACAGATTCGCCCGGCCGCAAATCCGGGCAATCCGAAAAGGGCCGCGCAAGCGGCCCTTTTCGTTTCCGGCCGCGTCCAAGGCGCGTGTTGAATTTGACCTGTTCGCTTGACGCTGCGGCAGGCCGCGGAGATGATGCAAACATGAGGATTTTCAGATGTTCCCACGCGATTTATTGCGCTCTACTGCTGGCCTGCGCCAGCGCGTCTTTCTCCGCCCAGCATGGCGGCAAGGTCGCTTCGCGCCCGCTCGATCCGGCCGCCGCGCCGAACGTGCCGGTGCTCGACGAGGCGAAGGCACTCCAACTCTCGCAGTCGGTCCTCAACCGGCCCGTCGGCGACTTCACCCTGCTCGACCGTAGCGAAAAGCCGGTGCGGCTGGCCGACTACCGCGGCAAGCCGCTGCTGGTGAGTTTCATCTACACCGGCTGCTTCGAGGTCTGCCCGACCACCACCCGGAACCTGCAAAAGGCCGTCACCCAGACCGTCGCCGTGATCGGCACCGACCGGTTCAACGTCGTCAGCATCGGCTTCAACCAGCCTTTCGACTCGCCCGCCGCCATGAAGGCCTTCGCCAAGCAGAACGGCATCGTCTTCCCCAACTGGGAATTCCTCAGCCCGGCGCCCGCCATCGTCGACGACCTGACGAAAAGCTTCGGCTTCAGCTATGCGCCGACGCCGGCCGGCTTCGACCACATCGTCCAGGTCACGCTGGTCGATGCGAACGGCGTGATTTATCGGCAGATCTACGGCGAGGCGCTCATCGTCGAGCAGCTCGTCAAACCGCTCAAGGAACTCGTCACCGGCGCGCCGGTCTCCCAGACCGATGCCATTGCCGACCTGCTCGACCGGGTGCGCATCCTCTGCTCCGTGTACGATCCCAAGACCGGACAATACCGGGTCAGCTATGGCATCGTATTCGAGATCGCGGGCTTCCTGACTTTTCTCATCTTCATCGTCTGGTACCTTGCGAAGGAACTGCGCCTGCGAAACCGGAAGAATCCCGGTGTTTGACTTCGGTCAATTTGCCTGGAATCCTGAAGTAATATAATGAAATTCTAATAAACCCGTTTGCGGGTTTTCCAACGTGAGCCCAATCGCTTCCATCCGCCAGGGCGGACTTGCCCTGATGCAGCGCATCGAGAGCTTCTTCGATGAAATTTTCGGCGCCGCCGCCAATCCCTGGCGCCATCTGGGGGCGCTTGGCTTTTATTTCCTCTGGATCGCGCTGGCCACCGGCATCTATCTCTTCATCGTCCTCGACACCGGCATCGAGGAGATCCATGCCTCGATCGAGTACTACACCCATGAACAATGGTGGCTGGGCGGCATCGTCCGCAGCCTGCACCGCTATGCCGCCGACGGCCTGGTGCTGGTGATGCTCCTGCACATCCTGCGCGAGTTCCTCTACGGCCGCTTCCACGGCTTCCGCTGGTATTCCTGGATCACCGGCGTGCCGACGCTCTGGCTGGTTTATGCTTCAGGCATCGGCGGCTACTGGCTGGTGTGGGATCAGCTGGGATTGTTCTCGGCGATCGCCAGCGCCGAGTGGTTCGACTGGCTGCCGATCTTCAACACGCCAGCCACGCGCAACTTCCTGCCGGGCGTGCTCACCGACCGCTTTTTCACGCTGCTGGTGTTCCTGCACATCGGCATCCCGCTGCTGCTGCTGCTCGCCCTGTGGGTGCATATCCAGCGCGTGTCGCAGTCAGATGTCTTCCCTGCCCGCAGCCTGGCGCTCGGAACACTGGCCATGCTGCTGGTGCTGGCCCTGGCCAAGCCGACCGTCTCGCATGGCAAGGCCGATCTGACGATGTTCTCCCCGGTGCTGCACATCGACTGGTACTACCTGTTCATCCATCCGCTGATGTACGCCACCTCTCCGGGCGGACTCTGGGCCATCGCCGGCGCCCTCACCCTGCTGCTGCTCATCTTGCCGCTGCTGCCGCATCCGCGGCAGGGACCCGTCGCGGTGGTGGACCCGCCCAACTGCAACGGCTGCCGCCGCTGCTTCGTCGATTGCCCCTATGGTGCCATCACCATGCTGCCGCATCCGGACAAGCCCGGCCACGAGCTGGCCCGCGTCCATCCGGAACTGTGCGCCTCGTGTGGCATCTGCGCCGGCGCCTGCCCTTCTTCCACCCCTTTCCGCAGCATGGACAAGCTGGTCACCGGCATCGACATGCCGCAGCAGCCGGTCGGCGCGCTGCGCGCGGAAATGGAGCGCAAGATCGCCGCCCTGCGCGGTCAGGTGAAAATCGCCGTCTTCGGCTGCGAATGCGCGGCAGCGTCGTCCCGCCTCGAAAGCGGGGACACGGCCGTCCTCAACCTGATGTGCAGCGGCCTGCTGCCGCCCAGCTTCGTCGAGTACGCCCTGCGCGGCGGCGCCGACGGCGTGCTCGTCACCGGCTGCCGCGAGGGCAGCTGCGCCTATCGCTTCGGCACGCGCTGGACCGAGGAGCGCCTGAACGGCCGGCGCGAGCCTCACTTGCGTCCGAGCGTACCGGCCGAGCGGCTGCGGCTGGACTGGGCCGACCGCCACGAAATGAGCCACCTCAAGGCAACCCTCGACGATTTCCGCCAACATCTGCAAACCTTGGGTGCTGACGAAAAGCGCCCGCGCGCTTATACTCCCCGGAGGATCGTTCAACATGGTTAGCAAATCCCCCACCAATCCGCTGGTCATGGTCGCGCAGGCCCTCTTTTATGGCCTGTTCGCCGTGATCATCGGCTATTTCTCCACCTCCCCCGACTACCATCACCTCGATCCCGACACGGCCCTCATCAAGCTCTCCTTCAGCACCCAGGCCGAACCGGCCGGGGAATGCCGCGAACGCACGCCGGAAGAGCTTGCCAAGCTGGCGCCGAACATGCGCGCCGCGAAGACCTGCCCTCGCGAACGCTCGCCGATCCGGGTAAGCATCGACCTCGACGGCAAGCATCTGTTCGAGGGCGTGGCGCCGCCGTCAGGCCTCTCCAAGGACGGCCCGTCGACGCTCTACCGGCGCTTCGAGGTGCCCGCCGGCGAACATACGCTGTCGGTCAAGATGAACGACAACGTCCGCATCGCGGATTTCAATCACGTGCGCGAGGAAAAGATGACGCTGAAGCCGGCGCAGATCCTCGTCATCGACCTGCGCAAGGATCGCGGCGGCATTTTCTTTGAATGAGCGTTGTCGCCGAGACCCGTCCTGCCGCGATCGGGGTCGATTTCGGCCTGCCTGAGAGCGAAGCCGGTCCGGCCGGCGTGGCGCGCGGCTGGCTCTGGCTCGGTCTGCTCGCCCTGATCGGCTCGGGCGTCCTTTCCATCATCCTCGTCCTCTCGCGCGCACCGCAATTCCAGGGACTCCTGCCCTCCGGCGACTTCTTCCGCGTCGCCCTGGTGGTGCATGTCGATCTCTCGGTACTGGTATGGTTCGTCTCCCTCGGCGGCATTTTGTGGACGCTGTCGGGCGGCAGGCGCGCCCTCGGCCTGAATCGCGCCGCCCTCGCCGTCGCCGGGCTGGGCACCCTGCTGATGACGATTTCGCCCTTCGCCAGCCGGGGCGAACCGGTGATGGCCAACTACATTCCGGTGCTGGAGAACCCGGTGTTCCTCTGGGGACTGGCGATCTTCGGCATCGGCGCCGTCATGCTGGTGGCGCGCAGCCTGATCGCGGCGCCGGCCTGGATCGCGCCGAGGAATGGCGCCGAGGCGCTGCAGGCCGGGCTCACGCTCGGTCTGCTGCCGGCCGTCATCGCCATCGCCGCCTTCGCCTTGTCCTGGTTGACGCAGCCGAGCGGACTCGACGGCAAGGCCTATTACGAAATACTCTTCTGGGGCGGCGGCCATGCCCTGCAGTTCATCTGGACGCTGTTCATGCTGGTGGCCTGGCTGTGGCTGGCCAGCGCCTGCGGCGCGCGCGTGCCGATGAGCCCGCGTGTCGCCCTGCTCTGCTTCGCGCTGGCGACGGTGTGCGCGCTGGCCATCCCCGTCGCCTACCTGGTGTGGCCGTCGCACGCCGTCGAGCACCGCAACCTGCTCACCTTCGCCATGGGGCTGGGCGGCGGCCTGCCGATCCTGCCCGTCGCGCTGGCGGTGCTGCTGGCGGTGCCGCCGGGACAAGCCGTCGCCGACGACGCCCGTCCTCTGCGCGCCGCGCTGTATGCCTCGCTGGCGCTGTTCTGCTTCGGCGGCCTGATCGGCTTCACCATCGCCGGCAGCAACGTCAAGATTCCGGCGCACTACCACGGCTGCATCGTCGGCGTCACGCTGGCCCTGATGGGCCTGGTCTATCTTCTGCTGCCGCGCCTGGGCTACGCCGCGCCCTCGCGCAAGTGGGCGACCTTCTCCTCCTACTGCTACGCGGTGGGCCAGGCCATGCACATCGGCGGCCTGATGTGGTCGGGCGGCTACGGCGTGCAGCGCAAGGTGGCCGGCGCCGAGCAGGCGCTGCGCAGCACCAGCGAAATCGTCGCCATGGGCATCATGGGCCTGGGCGGTCTCGTCGCCATCATCGGCGGACTGGTCTTCGTTCTCGTCGTGCTGATGGCGATGCGCCGCTCACGGGTCCGGGCACCATGACCGACCCGCGGGACATCGCCGAGACCGTGCGCCGCGCCTGCGTCGAGGCCGCGCTGGCCGCCTACGAGGATGCGCAGGTCCGCGGCCTGTGCCGCGAAGGCGCCTGGGAAGTCGCCATCGAGGCCGTTCGTTCGCTGGATATCGCCGCGGTGGTTGCCGCGACGGAAAAGAAGGACTAACGCCGCGCCGCAACCGGCAGCGCCTGCGCGACGAAGACGGCCAGGCCGACCACGGCCAGCCAGGCGCCCGGCCGCCAGCCCGACGCCACCAGCCATCCGGCCACGACAAAAGTCAGTCCCCGCAATACGGCGAAGCGGCCCAACCGCTCGCGCGCGGCGCGATGCCAACCGCTTTGCACGCCGGGCCTCAGCCAGACCGGCAGCAGCTGGCTGACGGCGCCAGTCACCAGCGGCAGCAGGAAAGCCAGCAGAAATCCGAGGATGGCATCGCCGCCCGCCAGCCGCCGCTGGGCATGCAGGACAGCGAAGGACAGCAGCACCAGCAGGCCGGCCAGCGCCAGCGCCAATGACGTCGCGGCGCCATGCAGGCGCAGGATCTCGCCCGGAAAGCGCGCCATCCAGGCCGTGCCCAGCAGCGCCACCGGAACGAACAGCAGCAGCACGCCCGGATAGGCGGCGGGCGTCCACCACGCGGCACCGGCGGCAATCAGCAGTACGCCGGCCAATGCCAGGGGCAGCTGGCGCTTCAGCCAGCCGGCCGCGGTCGGGTCGGGCTTGCCGGCGGCGGTGGGCAGCAGCACGGCCAGCGTGCCGAGTGCGGTCAGGCCGACGAAGCCGAGCGTGTTGAGGTGCAGGTGGACGAGGCGCAACGCGGCGTGCTGGGACGGCAGCGCCGGCATCGCCAGCACCGAAGCGAGCGCCAGCGCGAGGCAGGCCACCGCCGCCAGATACCAGCGCAGGCCGGGATGTGGCGCGCCGAGGGCGGCGCGGCCGCGGCGCACGATCCAGGCGGCCATGGCGAGCGCGGCCAGCAGGGCGAGGCTGGCGCCGGCGTGGATCAGAGGATTGAACCAGGCCGGCTGGAGGAAAGCGGCGGCGGCCAGGAGACCGGCGGCGAGCAGTACCAGCGGCAGCCGGCCCATCGTCGTCGCCGGCGCACCGCTGCGCGTGAGCACCGGCACGAAGTGCATCATGGCGCCGAAGATCAGCGGCAGGATGCCGGCGGCGAAGGCGATGTGGGCGGCGGCGGCCGGCGAGGCGGCGCCGGCCAGCATCAGTGCGAGCGACGATGCGAAGGCGGCAAGCGCCGTGATGCAGAGAAACGGCAGCATGGGCCGCCGTCGCGCTCAGGCCTGCTTCTTGACGAAGTCGATGACGATGGCGCCCGGCTCGCGCTGGACATACTTGATCTCGACCTTCTCGCCATAGCGCGCGCGCAACTGATCGAGCAGCGGCAGCGGGTCGTGGTCGTTGCAGAAACGCATGGTCTCGCCGGCGAAAAGCGCGTCGAGCGCGCCGAAGATGGCGGCATGGCGGAAGCGCTTGGCGATGCCGCGCGCGTCGAAGGGATACAGCTGGTCGGCTTGCAGGTGCAGATGCGGATGGGACATGTCTATTCTCCTGTTGGGGTTATTCGCCATCTTGCGTGCATGGCGGCGAAATTGTCCTTGCCGCATACTTCCGCGGCCTTGATGCAAATCATGGAAGGTAAATTATTAAACCCTTATATTCCCTCACGCTTTTTAAGGTTATCGCCGCCACCCGAGAGACAGCAATGCTCAAGCTCATTCACAAAACCATGCAGTGGTTCTTCATGCGCGTCGAAGGCGTCTTCAACATCGCCTTCGGCGACAAGCTGAACCCGCTCTATCACCTCGGCACCATCACCTTCTGGCAGTTCTGGCTGGTGGCGGTCAGCGGCCTCTATCTGTTCATCTTCGCCGACACCGGCGTCAACGACGCCTACAAATCAGTGGAGGCCATCACGCACGAGCAGTGGTGGGCGGGCGGCATCCTGCGCAGCATCCACCGCTACGCCTCCGACGGCATGGTCCTCACCATGCTGCTGCACATGGCGCGCCATTTCGCCTATGACAAATACCGCGGCTTCCGCTGGTTCTCCTGGATCACCGGCGTCATCCTGATCTGGCTGGTCTACATTTCCGGCATCAACGGCTTCATGCTGGTGTGGGACAAGATGGCGCAATTCGTCACCGTCGCCACCGCCGAGCTGTTCGACTGGATTCCGATCTTCCGCGGCATGATCATCCGCAATTTCCTCTTCGAAGGCGCGGTGAACGACCGCCTGTTCACCCTGCTCGCCTTCGTCCATCTCGGCGCGCCGCTGGTCGTGCTGATGGTGATGTGGATCCATGTGCAGCGCGTGCCGCGCGCCCACATCAATCCGCCCAAGGCCATCGCCATCTGGGTCACCCTGACCTTTCTCGTCCTCTCGCTGGTCAAGCCGGTGGTCAGCCAGTCGCAGGCCAACCTGTCGATGGAGGTCGTCCAGCTCGACTTCGACTGGTTCTACCTGCTGGTCTATCCGCTGATCTACGACTGGCCCATCGGCCGGGTATGGGCCCTGCTGATCGGCCTCACCCTGTTTCTCTATCTCGTGCCCTGGCTGCCGCCGAAGCGGCGCGGCAGCGCCAAGGCCCTGCTCGACATCAGCGTGCATCCCGACAACAAGACCGTGCACGCGCGCTTCGGCGAGACCATCCTCGACGCCGGCCTGCGCGGCGAGATCAACCTGCCCTACGAATGCCGCAACGGCGGCTGCGGCGTCTGCAAGTGCTCGGTGCTGAACGGCGAAGTCGACCCCGGCGTCTACCAGCCCAGCGCCCTGAGCGCAGCCGAACGGGCCATGGGCAAGGTGCTGATGTGCTGCGCCAGCCCGCTCAGCGACATCGAGATCGAGTACGAGCCGCAGTTCGCCCTGGCGCAGGCGCCGGCGAAGGAATACGCCGGCGTCGTCGACAAGATGGAAAAGCTGAGCCACGACGTGATGGGCGTCACCATCCGTCTGCCGCACGGCGAAAGGATTTCCTTCATCGCCGGCCAGTACATCAACATCATCCTCGAGGACGGCGAACGGCGCGCCTTCTCCTTCGCCAGCGCGCCGCACGAGGCCGAGCACATCGAGCTGCAGATCCGCCTGGTGCCGGGCGGGCGCTTCACCACCCACGTCTTCGAGAAGATGAAGGTCGGCGATGCGATCCGCTTCGAGGGCCCGCTCGGCGACTTCGTCCTGCGCGAGTCGAGCCGGCCGATCATCTTCGTCGCCGGCGCCACCGGCTTCGCCCCGGTGAAGAGCATGGTCGAGGACGCCTTCCACCGCGGCCTGAAGCGGCCGATCCGCCTCTACTGGGGCGTCAAGCAGCATCGCGATCTGTACCTCGCCGACCTGCCCGAGCAGTGGCAGCGCGAGCACGGGAACTTCAAGTTCATCCCGGTGCTCTCCGAGCCTGAAGCCGGCGACGGCTGGACGGGTCGCACGGGCCTCGTACACGAGGCCATCCTGCAGGATTTCCCCAGCCTCGCCGGCAACGAGATCTACGCCTGCGGCTCGGTAAGGATGGTCGAGGCGATCTTCCCGAAACTGAAGGACCAGGGCGCCGAGGAAGGCATGTGTTTCTCCGACGCCTTCACGATCTCGGCGCGTTCGATGGCCATCCAGGTTTCTGCGGAGGAACCGAAGAGCTGAAGGTAAGATTGCCGTCCCCGCGCAAGCGGGAATCCAGAAACAAGGAAAGACGCTGGATCGCCGTTTCCGCGGGGACGACGAATCGTCACTCCGGCAGGGCGACCTTGCCGTCCCTGCTGAACTGGTAGTCGCGGAAGATGTGCTCGGCGGTCAGCAACTGATAGCTGCCGTCCTCGAGCTTGCGCGTGGTGTCCTTCAGGCGGTAGGTGGTGTGGCCGCAGGTCCAGCAGTCGAAGTTGCGCATGTGGGTGCACAGGCAGGTCTTGTCCCACACCTCGATGTTCTTCTGGCCGGGATGCGCCGCCACCTCGCGGTAATAGGCATCGATGTAGTCGCAATGGCCGTTGGCGTCGAGCAGGTAGCCGTAGGCCTCGCAGTTCGGCCGGATGCCCGAGCCGATGGCCGGGCTGTTCTTCAGCATGCGCATCGGGTAGCCGGTCGGCGAGATGCCGTTCACTTCGATGTCGTCCTCGGTCGCCTTGAAGTACTCCTGCTGCACCTTCGCCGGCAGGCCGCACTCCTTCGCCACGGTGAAGCGCGTCGCCACCTGCACGGCGGCCGAGCCGGTCTCCAGATAACCCACCGCGTCGGTGCCGGTGAAAATGCCGCCGGCCGGGATCACCGGAATGTCGAGTTTCTCCTGGCGCAGATACGCCAGGATTTCCGCCGTGATGACGCGCAGATCGTGCTTCATCCAGTCGTCGAGGCCGAAGCCGAGGTGGCCGCCGGCGAGCGGGCCCTCCACCACCACGAAGTCGGGCAGCCGCCCGCTGCGCGCGCTCTTGCGCAGGAACAGCTGCAGGGCGCGCAGCGAGGAGACGATGATGCCGAGCTGGACGTCCCGGAAGCGCGGATGGTCCTCGATCAGGCCGAAGGAGCCCAGGTGCAGGCCGGCGGCGAGCGTGATGCCGTCGATGCCGGCGTCCATGGCGGTCGTCAGGCGCACGCGCAGCGTCTCCTTCGGCGCGTTCATGGTGAGCTTCTCCATGCAGTTGATGAAGATCAGCCCTTCGCCGCGCTTGGCCTCCATCGTGCGCTGCACGTGCAATCGGGTCGCCTCGGCGACGTCGGCGAGGTCGAACTTCACCTCGGACTTGTCGACGTTGGCGACGTTGTGCTTGTAGCGCTTCTGCTTGACGCTGACGAACTTGGTGTCGTAGCGGCGGTCGGAGACCGTCTTGATCATGGCGTCCGAAATGTGGCCGACGCCGCCCAGGCGGGCCGCCTCCAGCGCCAGTTCCGCCGTGGAGATGTCCACGCCCATGCCGCCGATCATGATCGGCACCAGCTCCCGCCTGCCGAGCCGCAGGCGGAAATCATCCACGCATTTCATCGAGCTTCCAGGAGTCCTGCCGGGAAAGGCGCCATTCTACGCCAAGGCCGGCGACCGCAGCGGAAAACGCCGAATTTCATCGGGGAAAAGTCAGTCCCGGCGACACGGCGGCAGGGCTAGCCGCGCCAGCCGGCGGCGGCATAATCGAAACCGTGCCCGACCAGCGCGCGCCAGCGTTTCTGGCGGTGGCGGTAGAAAAACCAGGCGAACAGCCAGACCAGGGGCGTCAGCAGACCGGCGCGCACCTCGACGCGGTCGGTGTAGCGGCAGCCGGTGCCCTCCGCCTCGATGGTGATGCGGTGATCCCACATGGCAATCAACGTGCCGCGCCCGTTGTCGCGCAGCTCGGCGCGGAAATGCCCCGCTTCCCGCGAACTATCGCGGCGGGAGATGTCGATTACCTGCCGTCCGAAGGGAATCACGCCGAACACGCGCATCGACACCCGATGCGCGCCGTCCGCCCAGCGCTCGGGCAGGACGGGCGGATCGACCGGCTCGAAGCGCAGCAGCGGACTGGTCACATAGCGCAGCAGCCGGATCGTGAGCACCTCCTCATGACAGCGCTCGGCCGGACAGGGCAAATGAGTGGATCGCTCGACCAGCATGGCCGCGGCTCAGTGGCTGGTGCCCTCGGAACGGGTGATCTTGTTCCAGACGTTGTACTTGCCGACCGGCTTCTTCGCCGGAATGCGCTTGACTTCCTTCAGCGTGGCGGCGTCGAAGACGATGAGGGCGCCGTCGTTCTCCCACAGGCTGGCCAGCGCATACTTGCCGTCTTTCGTGAACTCGATGTGGGCCAGCGTCTTGCCCGGCACGGGCCTGAGCTGCGCGGCGACTTCCAGCGTCTGCTTGTCGATCACCGTCAGCGTATCCTTGTGCTCGCGGCTCATCATGGAGTCCACCCAGGCGTAGCGCGAGTTCTCGTGGCTGCGCATGAAGAAGCCGGGGCCGGGTGTCGGAATCTGCTTGAGGGTCTGCCAGGTCTTCATGTCGATGACGCTGACGACGCCTTCCTTCAGGTTCGGCGTCGCCATGACGCGGCGGCCCTGCCAGTCCCAGGTGATGCCCGAGCCCAGATGCGGCATGCCGGGCAGGTCGAGGGTGGCGATGCTGCGACGCACGTCGAGGTTCACCACCTGTCCCTTGCCGGCCTCCCGGCTGGCGCCCATCACCTCGTTGTAGTCCTGCGTGAAGAAGAAATCGTCGAGATAGTCGTCGAGGATCGAGCGCTTCGGGTTGAGGAAGCCGGGGATGAAGGCGCCTTCCTTGAACTGGAAGTCGTGGATGTAGCCGGCGGGGATCTCCGGCGCCTTCGGGTCGTAGCTGATCTCCCACGCTTCCTTGACGTCCTTCAGGGCGGCAACGAAGCTCTTGCGCGGCTCGGCGGTATAAACGGCGGAGACGCGGGAAGTCTTCCGTCCATCCTTGTCGCGCACGGCAAGCACCTTCAGCGGATTCAGCTCGGCGTCGAGGATAACCAGGCTGTGCGGCAGATAGTTGGCGACAGCGACGTACTTGCCGTCGCCGGAGACGGCGGCGTTGCGCGTGTTGATGCCGGCGCGCACCTCGGCCACCGTCTTCAGGTTCCAGATGTCGAACTTGGAGATCCAGCCGTCGCGCGAGGCGAAGAAGACGTAGCGCCCGTCCGGCGTGAACTTCGGCCCGCCGTGCAGGGCGAAGCGCGAGGGGAAGCGATGGATGGGCTCCAGCTTGTCGCCGTCGAGCAGGGTGACGTGGTGGTCGCCGCCTTCCACCACGATGAAGAGATTCATCATGTCGGCGGCGAACTGCGGCTTGTCGGGCAGCGAACCCGGCGCGTGATGCACGATGCGCGAGGCGCGGATCTCCGCCTCGCCCCATTGCGGCATCGGCACCGGCGTGTAGATGTAGTCGGCGAGCGCCTGGATCTCCTCTGGCTTGAGTACCTCCTTGAAGGCCGGCATCTGCACGGCAGGGCGGCTGTCGCGGATCATGGCGGCGGCGGCATCCTTCCTCAGGCGCGAGAGGTTCTCCGGCAGCAGCGCCGGCCCCATCAGGCCGAAACGGTCGGCGCCGTGGCATTCGGCGCAATGCTTGCGATAGAGCTCGGGCGCGCCGTCTGCGGCAAAGGCAAAACCATTAACCACAGAGACACAGAGGCACAGAGAAAAAAGGAAACGTCTCGCCTTTCTCTGTGTCTCTGTGTCTCTGTGGCGAAACAGGTTGTTCATTTCAGTCCGATCTCCTCGTCGGTAAGATAACAGCCGGGGTCTTCCGCCCACGGATCGCCGGTGAGCTGCTGGGCGCGCACGCGGGTGTTGCCGTCGCAGATGTCGAAGTGCAGGCAGGCGCCGCAGCGGCCGCCGACCTTGCGCGGCTTGGCCTTGAGGCCGGCCATGATCGGGTCGGAGGTGTCCACCCAGATGTCCGAGAAGGGCCGCTCGCGCACGTTGCCGAGGGTGTGGTGCCACCACATGGTGTCGGGGTGCACATTGCCGAGGTTATCGATGTTGGCGACGTTCACGCCAGAGGAGTTGCCGCCCCACTGCGCGAGTTTCGCCCGCACATGCGCCGCGCGGTCGGGGAAATGCTTCGCCACCCAGTGCAGGAAGTACACGCCGTCGGCGTCGTTGTTGCCGGTGGTGAACTCCTTGTTCAGTCCGCGCTGCTGGTAGTCCAGGCAAGTCTCGAAGAGCAGGTCCATGGCCTGGCGCGTCATCTGGTGGTGGGCGTCGTCCTTGCGGTTCTTGTTGCCGCGGCCGGCGTAGTTGAGGTGCGAGAAGTAGAAGCGGTCGATGCCCTCGTCCTCGACCAGCTTCAGCAATCCCGGCAGGTCGTGGGCGTTGTCCTGCGTCAGGGTGAAGCGCACGCCGATCTTGAGGCCCGCGTCGCGGCAGAGGCGGATGCCATGGAGCGACTTCTCGAAGGCACCGTCCATGCGGCGGAACTTGTCGTGCGTCTCGCGGATGCCGTCGAGGCTGACGCCGACGTAGTCAAAGTCAGTCTCCGCGATACGGCGGATGTTGGACTCGTCGATCAGCGTGCCGTTGGAGGAAAGGCCGACATAGAAGCCGAGGCCCTTGGCGCGCCGGGCGATGTCGAAGATGTCCGGCCGCAGCAGCGGCTCGCCGCCGGAGAGGATCAGCACCGGCACGCGGAAGCGCTTGAGGTCGTCCATCACGCCGTAGACCTCCTGCGTGCTCAGCTCGCCGGGGAAATCCTTGTCGGCGGAGATCGAGTAGCAGTGCTTGCAGGTGAGGTTGCAGCGGCGGATCAGGTTCCAGATCACCACCGGCCCCGGAGGGTTGCGTTTCGGTCCCAACGGGGTGGGATTCGCTATCTCTTCCATGTATTGGGAAATGCGGAACACTCAGCCTCCGATGCGCACGCCGGTCTTCTTGAGAATCCGGCTGCTGTAGAGCACGTCGTGGGCGCGGCAGTCGGCGCCGAGCAGCGCGGCGATCTGCTTCACCTGCGCCTCGACCTCGTCGCGGCTCTTGCCATGCACCATGGCGAACAGGTTGTAGGGCCACAGCGGCAGCGCGCGCGGGCGGTGGTAGCAGTGGGTGACGAAGGGCAGCCGGCCGACCGCCTCGCCCAGCGCGTCGATGCGTTCGTCGGGCACGTCCCACACGCTCATGCCGTTGGCGGTGTAGCCGAGGGCGTAGTGGTTGGGCACGGCGCCGATGCGGCGGATGACGCCGCTCTCCAGCAGGCGCCGCAGGCGCGCCCTCACCTCCTCCGCCGCCAGGCCGAGCTGTTCGGCCAGCGCGTGGTAGGGCCGCGGCACCAGCGGCAGCCCGCCCTGGGTCGCCACGATCAGGCGGCGGTCGTCGGCGTCGAGTGCGATGGGTTCCGTCATGCCGCCAGCTTCATTTCCACGAAATACTCTTTCAGCTTGGGAAAGGCGTAGACCTTCAATCCCGTCGCGCGTTCGATCTTCTCGATGGCGGCGGGGATGCCCTCCGGCGTCTCGGTGGCCAGCACGAACCACATGTTCAGCGCGTGCTCGCGCCGGTAGTTGTGCGCCACCTCCGGCAGGGCATTCACCTGTTCCGCCACGCGCTCGTAGTCGGCCTCCGGCACGGCCAGCGCCGCCAGCACGAAGGCGCCGCCCATGCGCTCGACCTGGAACATCGGGCCGAAGCGCGTCAGCGTCTTCGTTTCCAGCAGGCGCTGCAGGCGGGCGATCAGCTCGGCTTCCGTCAGTCCAAGCGGTTCCGCCACAGCCCGGTAGGGCTCGTCGCAGATCGGAAAGCCGCCCTGCAGGACATTGACGATGCTGCGGTCCACCTCATCCATGGGCGGCGGCCGCCTGCGGGATGTAATGTGCGCCGCGCTGCTTGAAGCGGCGGCGCGAAAACAGCACGGCATGGGTCACCGTGTTCAGGCCGAGGTGCTCGCGCAGCCGCAGGACGGCGGCCTCGACCTCGCCGCGCGCACGGCCATGGATCATGCAGAACAGGTTGTAGGGCCACTGCGGCGGATGGCGCCGGCGGCGGTAGCACAGGGTCACCTCCGGTTCGGCGGCGAGCAGGCTGCCGACGCGCTCGACGTCGTCGTCCGGCAGATCCCAGACGACCATGGCATTGGCCGTGTAGCCGAGTTCGTGGTGGCGCACGACGACGCCGAAACGCTTGATCAGCCCTTCGACGCGCCAGCGCTTGAGCAAGGCGATGGCTTCCGCCTCGCCGAGGCCGGCCTGTTCGCCGAGGCGGGCGAAGGGCTGCGGCACCAGGTCGAGGCCATGCTGCAGGGCGGCCAGGAGGTTTTGCTCGGCAAAAGTCAGTCCGCGCGGGACGGCGTCGCCGATGCGGCGGCCCGAGAAAGGGGCCTTGCAGACGCCGGCCAGATCGAAGCCGAGATCGATGTGGAACTCGTGCTCGAGGGGCAGCGATATCACGGCGCAGCCGCTGTCCCGCTCGATCTCGCCGAGCGTACGGGCAAGATGCGCTTCATCGGGCGCGGTGACGACGAACCACAGGTTGAAATGGTGCTCGCGCTCGTAATTGTGGTTGACCTCGGGGCGGGCGCTGATGCCCGCGGCAATTTCCTCGAGCCGCTCGGGCGGCGCCGCCAGCGCCGCCAGGGTGCTGGCGCCGACGCGGCGCGGCGAGAAGACGGCGCCGACGCGGCTGACCACGCCCTCGTTGCGCAGGCGCTGCAGGGCGGCCAGCACGGATTCCTCGTCGGTGCACAACCGCCAGGCGATCTCGGCAAAGGGCCGCGGCTCGAAGGGAAAGTCGCGCTGAAACTCGTTGATCAGGCGAAACTCGAGGGAGTCCATCAGAAACCGATGCGCGCGGCGCGGCTGGTGAAGAAAATGCCCGACGGGCTCTGCGCCGGCAGTTCGGCCAGCCTGGCGAAGCTGGCGGTGTCAAAGACGACGATGCGATTGTCGTCGCGCGCCGAGATCCAGACGGCCTCGCCGCGCGGCGTGAATTCCATGTGCAGTACGGCCTTGCCCGGTGCAAGCGTTTGCACAACCTTTTGCTCCAGCGTGTCGATGACCTGCACCTGGCCGTAGTCGGGGAAGGCGAAGTTCACCCAGATCTGGCGCCCATCCGGGCGCGCCATGACGAACACCGGCTGGCCCTTGACCGGAATGCGGCCGACCTCCTGCCAGGTCGTCGTGTCGACCACCAGCACCTCGTGCCTGCCGATGGCGGGCAGGTAGGCGCGCGCGCCGGCCACCGCCCAGCCGCGCAGGTGCGGCATCTTGAACACCGGCAGCTTCTCCGCCCCCTTGCCGTAGTTGGCGAGGATCTTGCGCGCGCCCTGTTCGGGTTTCCACAGATCGACCAGGGCAAGGCCGTCCTCGCCGAAGAGGCCGGCAATGTAATGGCGGCCGTCCGGCGTCACCAGGCCGTCGTAGGGCTGGCTGCCGATGTTGCGGAACTTCGTCACCTGCGGCGTGCGCGGCTGCGACAGGTCGGCGACCCAGATCTCGCCGGCCTCGAACAGCGCAAAGACGAACTTGCTGCCCGGCACGTCGGCAAGCCCGACCACTTTCGAGAACTGTTTGCCGTCGCCATAGGCGGCGGGAATGTCGGCGAGGAGTTCCAGCGTTCCGGCATCGAACACCTTCACCCCGCCCGGCTGGTAGTTCTGCGCGGCAACCAGGCGGCCGTCCTGTGAGATGGCGCCGCCGATGGAGTTGCCGGCCTGGATGATGCGCCTGGCGATTTTCCGCTCCAGCAAGTCGACCTTGGTCAGGCCGCCGTCGCGGCCGAAGACGTAGGCATGACGGCCATCGCGCGAATACACGGCGGAGGCATGGGAAAGGTCGCCCAGGCCCTCGACACGGCCAAGGATGGCACGGGCGCTGGTGTCGACGACGGCGACGCTGCCCGTGGCGCGCTCGATGACGATGCCGAGGTCGCCCGTGCCGCGCAGGGCGGCGCCGGAGCAGGCGGACAGCAGCAGGGCGGCGAGAACGGAGAACAGGGATTTCATCAGCGGGTCTCTTCGGGAAAGCCGAGCATCAACTGGCGCACGATCCAGTCGGCTTCGGCCTCGTTCATGAAGGCGTTCCAGGGCGGCATCGGCGTGCCCGGCCGGCCGAGGAGCACAGTATACCGGAGCGATTCGGCCGGCTTGTCGCGCAGGGTTTCCGGCAACAGGGGAGGCCCCAGCCCTCCCTTCAGGGTCAGGCCGTGGCAGGAGCCGCAATCCTGCCGCACCATGCGCACCAATTCCCGCTGCCTGTCCGGCGGCGGATCGGCTGCCCACGCGGCCATGGCAAACAGCAGGCAGGAAAGCAATGCTATGGGTTTCGCGTTCATCGTCCGCCTGCAGAATGCCCGTTGACCGGGACTAACGCATTGACTTTTCTCAATAGACGGAACCGATGTGTTTGGAGGCCAACGCCGGTTCCCCCGGCGTCAAGCGCCCTGCCGGGCGCACCAAAAGAACGGGGGCCCGCAGGCCCCCGTTCGCATCGGCTCGCGCCGAATCGGATCAATACACGTCGTGCTGGGTGTTGTAGACGTTGAACTTGCCGGTCGGCGTGATCAGCGCCGGATCCTTGATCACCGCCTTCAGCTTGCGCGTCTTGTCGTCGACCACCACGATGGCGGACTGGTTGTTCTTGGCGCTCCACACCGAGAACCAGACTTCGTCGCCGGCCTTGTTGTACTCCGGCTGGACGACGCGCTTGGCCCCTTCGCCCAGACCGGACCATTCGGCGATCGGCAGAACCGCATAGCCCTTGTCGAGACTGTTGATGTCGAACACGGCGATGCTCTGGCTGATCGGCATCCGGGTTGAGGGTGGTGTCGACATACAGGTTCTTCGACTTCGGATGCGTCTTGATGAAGAGCGAGCCGCCGCCCTGGCCCTTCAGCGTCTGCACCACCTTCCAGGCATTCGCCTTGTGGCCCTTCGGATCGGTGCCGATCAGGCTGACGGTTTCGTCGCCGAGGTGGCTGGTGGCCCAGACGGGACCGAACTTCGGATGCTTGAAGTTGGCGCCGCGGCCCGGGTGCGGGATCTTGCCGACGTTGACGATGGCCTCGAGCTTGCTCTTGACGGTATCGACGACGACGATCTTGTCCGACTGGTTGGCGGCCATCATGACGTAGCGCTGGGAAGACTCCCAGCCGCCGTCGTGCAGGAAGCGGGCGGTGGCGATCTCGGTGATCTTCAGGTTGTTGAGATCAGCGTAGTTCGCCATCAGCACC
>Ga0116142_10000055_pt1 | contig 136049 bp, 126 predicted proteins | sample AD_UKC033_MetaG_FD_89785 | JGI IMG/M metagenome (GOLD analysis project Ga0116142, IMG submission 89785) | Active sludge microbial communities of municipal wastewater-treating anaerobic digesters from USA - AD_UKC033_MetaG | ecosystem: Engineered > Bioreactor > Anaerobic > Digestate | place... | reverse complement strand
GGGCAACGGGAAATCGCCGAAACGCAGTGTAGGTCCCTGAAGGGGATTGGAGCGCAGCGGAAATGCCCATAGGCAAACCCGTGTAGGAATGAGGGTATTAATAAAGAGAGCGGGCAACGGGAATCGTAGGAGCGCAGCGGAAATGCCCATAGGCAAACCCGTGTAGGAATGAGGGTATTAATAAAGAGAGCGGGCAACGGGAATCGAACCCGTCTAAGTAGCTTGGAAGGCTACCGCACTACCACTATGCTATGCCCGCGTAACGTCCAAAATTATAAACCAACCTCAATGAATGGGCAAGATAAAAAAACCGGGAGGCCGCGGCCTCCCGGTGGAACTTCACGAAACCAGTTCGCAGTAGCGCTCTACGCGCTTCTCGCAAACCTTGAGGCTGTCCTCCCAGAACTTGCGCGTGCGGATGTCAATGCCGAAGCGCGCCGCCAGGTCAGCCGCCGGGGCTTCGCCGGTGCTCGCCAGCAGGTTGATGTAATCCGGCACAAACGAAGCGCCGCGCTGCTGGTAGATGGCGTACAACCCGGTGGCGAAGAGCAGCCCGAAGGCGTAGGGGAAGTTATAAAAGGAAAGCCCGGCGTAGAAGTAATGCGGTTTCCAGGTCCACATCCACTTCTGCAGGTAGCGCTCGTCCAGACCGTCGCCGTAAGTGGCTTTCTGCGCGTTCTCCATGATCTCGCAGATCTCATCGGCGTTGAGTTCAGCCGTCTCGCGCTTCTCAAAGACCTCTTTCTCGAAGAGGTAGCGCGAGTAGATATCCACGATCACCTGTGAATCACCGTTCAGCTGGCTCTCAAGGATGGCGAGCTCCTGCTGCGGGTTGGTGACCTCCTTCATCAGCGCTGAGGTGACAATGGTTTCGCACATGATGGAAGCGGTTTCAGCCAGCGTCATGGGGGTGAACTTCTGGATCTCGGTCTTGCCGGCTTTGACCGCGCAATCATTGTGGAAGCCGTGCCCCAGCTCATGCGCCATGGTCGAAACCTGGTCGAACGAGCCGTCGAAGTTGCACAGGATGCGGCTTTCACCCACACCTGGCACGTCCATGCAGAAGGCGCCGCCGCGCTTGCCGTCGCGCTGTTCAGTGTCGATCCAGTGATGTTTGAAGGCGTTGCCGGCGAAGCCTTCCAGCTCGGGGGCAAAGCGACCAAAGTTGGTGAGGATAACCTCTTTGGCTTCTTCAAATGTGTAATCAGACTTGATCTCACCGACCGGGGCGAACAGGTCCCACCAGGGCAGCTTTTCCTTGCCGAGGTATTTTGCCTTGGCTTTAAAGTAACGCCGGAACATCGGGAAGGAATCGTGCATCGCGCCCAGCATGGCCTCAAGCGACTGGCGGTCGATATGCGCCGCGTCGATGGCGCTGTGCACGGCGTCTTCACGCCCGCGCCGCCGGTTGAGCACATTCACCTCACCCTTGATGCCGTTCAGGGCTGCTGCCAGCGGCACCTTCAGCGAGGTCCACAACTCGTTTTCGGCGTCGTAACCGCGCTTGCGCGTCTCGCCATCAGGGTGAGAACGCAGGTTGATAAGTGCCGGGGAGGGCAGCTTCTTGATTTCACCATCCACCTCGACTTCCGCGCTGGCTTGCGAGGTCAGCATGCCCTGCAGTTTGGACCAGGCGGTTGAACCGCTCAGGCTGAGCTCAGCGGCCAGCATTTCCTCTGGTTCACTCATCAGGTAGCGGCTTTGGCGCGCAGATTCCTCCAGGAAGTAGCGGTGCGCCTCGAGCGCCGGGGCTGCCTTGAACATTTCCGGCAGGCGGTCAGCCACCTTGCCGATCCAGGCGAGCAGCTGCGTTTCCAGCTGGCTGATCTTCATTGCCACCTGGTCAAATTCCGACTCCTTGCGCAGGGCTTCTTTGTTATAAGAATCTGTAGATACAAAGGATTCTATGTAAGACCGGAGGGTACCGGCGACCAGAAGTACAGCATTGTAGCGCTCGACGAAGTCCAGGGCGAGCCCGGCAGCCTCGTTAGCACCAGTTACTTTCGCGGTTTTTTCCTTGATCAGGATTTCCATCTCCATGAGCAGCGTGTTGAGTTTTTCAAAATCCGCGCTGTATTCTTTTGAAGAAAGGGATGGGTACACATTGGTCAGGTCCCACCTGGGAGGGGTTTGCGTGGTCATATCAGCTCCTGTATGAGTATTTTTTCCGCATTGATTATATGCCAAAACCGGCTAGAATTAAGCTGGATAAACTGAACCCGGCGTTGCGATCTTGCGTATACATCATGTATAAGATCATATGGGAAAGGATTTGAAATGAGCGAGCAGTTCAGCAATCAGGAGAAAAGGGACGTCAGCGGTTTTTCCGCCCTGGTATTTAGAGGGATGGGCAGGATCGATCTTCTGCAGGGAGATCACGAAGAGCTTGTGATCGAAGCACAGCCGGAGATCCGTTCGCGCATTAAGACCGAGGTGCGCGAGGGCACGCTGTACATTGATTATGATGAAGATTGGCGGGATTGGACCGGCATCCGCAGTCTCAGCGGGGATAAGATCGTCTTCAAGTTGACCATGCGTGAGATCAATGCCATTTCCGTTTCCGGTGTGGGCAGCCTGGATACCCCGCGGATTGAAACCTCCAGTCTTACTCTGGCGATCACCGGGCCGGGTTTGCTTACGGTCGGCACCCTAAAAACCTCTACCCTCGCGGTGAACCTTTCAGGGGTTGGCGCCATCGATCTCGCCGGTCAAACGGATGAAATGACAGTCACTCTCAGTGGTGCCGGATCGTTCAAAGCCGCCCGGCTGGAAGCCGGAAAAGCCAGCGTGAGGTTAAGCGGTGTGGGCACAGTTTCCGTCTGGGCAAAAAACAGCCTTGAAACATCCATTTCCGGAGCCGGGGTGATCGAATATTACGGCAGCCCGCAGCTTTCGCGGAGCAATACCGGCCTGCGTGTGTTAAAATTCATGGGCAGCCGTTAGGGAAAAACAAGGTTGTCACAATCATCTTCTGGAGTAATCAATGGCACAAGATAGAACCCGTAAGATCGTCGTCACCGCCGTGCTAGGAGCGATCACCATCCTCCTTGGGCTAACGCACTGGGGTTTCATCCCCTGGTTTGGCGGGATATCCCTCACCATCATGCACGTCCCGGTCATTATCGGCGCCATACTTGAAGGTCCGCTGGTAGGGGCCGGCATCGGTCTCATCTTTGGTCTGTTCAGCATGCTGCAGGCAGCCATCGCCCCCACTGGTCCGCTGGACCCGCTGTTCACCAATCCGCTGCTGGCGGTACTGCCGCGCCTCTTCATTGGTCCGGTGGCCTGGCTGGTATGGACCGCCCTGAAAAAGTGGCCGGTGGTTGGGCTCATCGCCAGCGGCATCGCCGGCAGCCTTACCAACACTGTGCTGGTGCTCGGCGCCCTGGGGCTGTTCTTCGGGCGTTCACCGCTGGTCACACAGATCTTCGGTGACGCGTTGTGGAAACCCTTGAGCGGGATCGCGGTGGTTTCGGGATTGCCCGAGGCCGGGGTCTCAGCGCTGATCACCCTGCTGGTGGTGGCGGCTTACCGTCAGTTCACCGTGGGTAAACGCAAAGGCTCTGACCTGGATTAATTTCCCTTAACTGAAATTTTGATAATGGTCTCACACGAAGAAGATCGCGAGTGAGACCATAAGGCTTATTAAAACCGCCAGTCCGTCTATCCAGTTGAAGTCCAGTTCGGCCATACTGGTGCGGTACTTGAGCACCCCGTAAGCGCGCGCGTCCATCGCCAGTGCCAGGTTTTCAGAGCGGCGCAGGCTGGAGATGAAGAGGGGAATGATCATGGGGATCACCTGGCGTATGCGGTTGAACAATCCCTTGCGTTTTTGTCCCCAATCCGAGCCGCGTGAGGCCTGCGCCTTGGCAATACGCTCCGCGGATTGCGCCAGGAACGGTAGAAATCGCAGTGTGACCTGGATGATCATAATGAAGTCCATGGTTTGAATGCCAATGCGGTTGAGGGGTTTAAGGATCTTTGTTAATCCCTGCAGTAATTCCGAAGTCGAAGTGATGAAGCTCATCAGGCTGAGACACAGGATCAGCCCGGCGAAGCGGATGAGCAGCATCGCCCCTGCCAGCAGACCGGCGGAGGTAATATGCAGTTTGCCGATTTTCAGCAGGATGTTGGGGTCAAGCGCGCTGGAATAGAAGAACACCTGGATGACAGCGATGATCAGCAGGAAAGGCAGCGGGGCGAGCAGCCCCTTGAGCGCGAACCCGACCGGCACCCTTGAGAGGATCAGCGCCAACAGCAGCACGGTTACGCCGATCGCCAGGCCGATGTAGGAGGGGGTGAAAGTGATGGCAATGAGCAGCGCTCCGAACATAAGGATCTTGGCGCGCGGGTCAAGCCGGTGAATGAAGGAACCGGTGGGGATATACTGTCCCAGAGGAATGCGCGAGAGGAAGTCGAACTCACTCATGTGAACCTCCCGGGTTGATGGCGCGCAGCGCGTCGAACAGCTGTTCAGCGCGCACCACGCGCTGCGGGATCGGCCAATCCCTTGCCCGCAGTGCCCCCGCCAGTTTGACGATCGACGGTTGACCCAGCGAGGCTTCATCGATCAGCTGCGCGTCGTTGAACAGGTCAGCGGTGTTGCCGGTGCGCAGCGCCCTGCCCCTTGAAACAATGGTGAGGTTCTCGGTCAGCTCCGTGATATCCCCCATGCTGTGAGAGCTCAAGATCAATTCAACACCGCTGCCCTGGGATTTCTTGAGAATGCCGTGCAGGTTGCGCCTGGAGGCCGGGTCAAGTCCGGCAGTGGGTTCATCGAGGATGAGCAGTCTGGGTTGCAGTGCCATTGTGGCTGCCAGCGCCACCTTGCGTTTTTCGCCGCCGCTCAATGTGTATGTGATCCGATCTTTGAACTTCTCAAAATCCAAGCCTACCAGTTCCATGGCTTCGCGCACGCGCTTTGCCAGTCCTTCCCTGCCGTACAGGTTCTTTGGCCCGTAAGCGATCTCGTCTCCCACGTACTGTTCAAAAAAATAGATTTCGGGGTTCTGGAAGACCAGCCCGGCGTAACGCCGCACCGCCTTGATATCCAGTTCCGGGTTGTTAAAGTCATACGGACCGATGCGCAGCTTGCCGCTTTGCGGTCGGTAGAGTCCGTTAAGGTGCTGCAGCAGGGTGGATTTTCCTGAACCGGTGGCGCCGCAGAAACCATGTGCCGCCCCGCTGTTCACCTGCAGCGATACATCGAAAAGCGATTGATGCGCCAGGGGTGTATTGAGAAGATAGGTGTGATTAAGCCCCTCGACATCGATCAGGATTTCCCCGGCGTTGGAGGGAGGCGGTTCTGGCGGGCGGATATAAGAACCGGTGTAGCGGGGGATATGTGCCATGGCCTGTTCAAAATCAACGGGCAGGTCTGCCAGTTGCGGGTTGAGCCGCCGTATCTCCCGCAGCAGCATTACGGTCGATGGTTGTTCCAGACCGCAGGCATTGAGCAAACCGAGGTCAGCAAAAAGGTTCCTGGGGGTGCCGTCAAATACCAGGTTGCCGCTTTTTAGCGCCAGCACGCGGTCAGCGCGGGCGGCTTCTTCCATAAAATGAGTGATGAACAGCACCGTGATGCCGTGGTTGTGCAGAGATTGCATTTCCGCCAGCACGTCCAGCCTGCCGCGCGGGTCAAGCATGGCGGTGGATTCATCGAAAATGACGCATTCCGGCTGCATCGCCAGCACGCCAGCCAGCGCTACGCGCTGCTTCTGACCGGCTGAGAGCAGGTGCGGCAGTTGTTGCTTGTGCCCGGTCATCTTCACCGTCTCAAGGGCTGCTGAAACCCGCGCGCGTATCTCCGCGGGCAGAACCGCCAGGTTTTCCGGTCCGAAAGCGGTGTCCTCTTCGATCAGCGTGGCCACGATCTGGTCTTCGGGGTTCTGAAAGACCATGCCCACTCGGGCGCGGATCTGCGGGAGATTGGCGCGTTCGGCGCTGTCTTTGCCATCCACCAGCACCCGGCCGTGGCTTGGCAGCAGCAGCGCGTTGCAATGCCGGGCGAAAGTGGTTTTGCCGGAGCCGTTGGCGCCCACAATGGCAACCCATTCACCCTGGTCAATTTTTATTGAGATGTCGTTCAATGCTGGAGGGGAGGAATTGTCACTACCGGGGTGATGGTAGGTGACGTGGTCAAACTGGATTAATGGCGGCAAAACGCGCTCCGTGAAAACGTGATACCTGCGCTTACGCGGTTATTATACTGGAAGATAAACAAAACGATGTGTGTCTTGATTTGCACGCTTTTTCCTGCAAGTTGCTTATTTTGATTCCTGTTATATAATAATTGTAGGTTTCAATCTTGAACGAAAACTTCATACGGAGGAACTAATGAAACGCCTGATCTACCTTGCTTTCGTGCTGGTGCTGGTTTTTGCACTCACTGCGTGCAGCGCCTCTTCCGATCACCTGGCGGCGATTAAAAAAGCCGGCAAAATGGTGGTGGGAACATCCGCTGACTATCCACCCTTTGAATTCGTCGATGAAGCGGGCAACACGACCGGGTTCGATGTGGAATTGATGAACGAGATCGGCAAGCGATTGGGTGTAACCGTTGAATGGACGGATATGCCCTTCGACAGCCTCATCGCCGCGGTGCAGGGCGGTAAGATCGACCTCTCCATCGCCGCTTTCAATTATGATGAAGAACGCGACAAGACGGTTGATTTCACCGATGCCTACTACACCAGCGAAGACGCGCTTGTCGTTTTGGAGACGCTTTCAGGCGATGCACCTACCCCCGAAAACCTCGATAAGTTCATCGTCGGTGTTCAATCCGGCACCACGCAGGATGGCTGGTTGACTGACAACTACGAGGCCAGCGGCAAGTTGACCGCCGATACATTATTCCGCTACGAACGCGTAGACCAGGCATTCATGGACCTGCAGGCAGGCCGCGTTCAGGTGATCATGGCGGATTACGTGCCAGCAAAAGCATTGGTGGACCAATTCGGCGGCATGAAGATCGTTTACCAGGGTGTGCTTTCCACCGGTCCGATGAACATCGTCATCCCCGAAGGAGATAAGAACCTGCAGGCTGAGATCAATAAGATCATCAAAGAGCTGCAGGATGAAGGTTTCATCGACGCGTTGGCGGTGAAGTACTTCGCGGAATAGAATTTCCCTTTGATCTTATGGGGTAACGGTGCCAAAATGACAGGAACCGTTACCCCGATCATTACCGGTGCGCAGTAACAGCATGACGCGCCGCACATCATGAAAGAGGAGTGAACGCGCGTTGGATCTCGCGAAGTTCCTGCAGTACATTGCTTCGGGTACCGCGTACACGATCGCGGTCACCCTGGTCGCGCTGCCTTCCGGCTTGCTGCTGGGGATCCTCTTCTCGATATTGAATGTTTATGGGGGCAAGGTTTCTCAGCGCCTGACCTCGCTCTACAGCACGGTGATGCGCGGGATCCCGCCAATCGTGCTGTTGTTCATTCTCTACTTCATCGTTTCCGGCAGCATCAACCTTTCCCCGTTCTGGGCGGGATCCATCTCGTTGGGAATTGTCAGCAGCGCCTATCAGATGGAGATCGTGCGCGGAGCGATCCTATCCGTCAGCAGCGGGCAGATGATGGCCGCCCGCGCCATCGGCATGAGCAAGAACCAGGCGATCCGCCACATTATCCTGCCGCAAACCCTGCGCCTGGCCATTCCACCCTGGTCCAACGAGGCTGCCATTGTCGTAAAAGACTCGTCGCTGGTATACGCCCTTGGGGTGCCCGAGATTCTGAGGCGCGCGCAGCTCATCAGCGCCAGCACCCAGGAACCTTTCCTGGCATACGCGGTCGCCGCGCTGATCTATTTCCTTCTGGTGTTCATCACCAACCGTTTACTGGATGTTCTGGAACGGCGGCTGCGCATTCCAGCCAACCCGTGATTTGGAGACAGGTATGGCAAAACCGATTCTGACCATCAAGAAACTGACCAAGAAATACGGCGCTAATGTCATATTTCACGATATTGACCTGGTGGTGAACGAAGGCGATACCATTGTCATCATCGGCCCCAGCGGCACCGGCAAGAGCACACTGCTTCGCTGCATCAACCTGCTCACCTGCGCTGATGAAGGGCAGATCTGGCTGGACGACCTTGAGATTACCGCCAAAGGCTGCGATGAGGACCGCGTGCGTCAACACATTGGTATGGTTTTTCAGAATTTCCTGCTCTTCAACCATCTCACCGCGCTGGATAACGTAATGCTGGGGCTGACCAGGGTGAAACACATGAAGCCCGATGAAGCCAGGCAGAAAGCGCTGCGCGAACTTGAGCGGGTGGGGCTTTCAGACCGGGCTGATCATTACCCGGGGCAGCTATCGGGCGGCCAGCAGCAGCGCGTGGCCATCGCCCGGGCCCTGGCCATGGATCCGCGCATTATGCTTTTCGATGAACCCACCTCTGCCCTTGACCCCGAGTTGATCGGCGAGGTGTTGGAGGTGATGCGGAAACTGGCGCTTGAAGGTATGACCATGCTGGTAGTGACCCACGAGATGGGTTTCGCCAGAGAAGTGGCTGACCGCATCGTCTTCCTGGAGAAGGGCAGCGTTGTTGAAGAAGGTTCGCCTGATGACCTGTTTTACCATCCCAAGAATGAGCGCACACGCGAGTTTTTGTGGAAGATCACGGAACTTTACGGCAAGAAGGAAAAAGAGAATTAAATGACCGGTTGGTTGGAGCTATTTCAGCGCTATCTGCCTGAATTTATCAAGGGCGCGGGGGTCACTCTCGAGTTGACCGCGGTCGGGCTGTCCATAGGCTTCTTCCTGGGGCTGGCCCTGGCCGTCGCCAGGGTGTACGCTCCCAGGTGGCTGAAAGCGCTGGCAATTGGTTACATAGAACTCTTCCGCGGCACGCCGCTGCTGGTGCAATTGTTCCTTATTTACTACGGGCTGCCCTCAATGGGCGTCACCCTCTCACAAACTCTCTCCGCATTCCTGGCGCTGGGATTAAACAGCGCCGCTTACCAGGCGGAGTACCTGCGTGGCGCCATCCAGGCCATTGGTACTTCTCAAATGACAGCCGGCCGGGCGATCGGGCTTTCGCGCTGGAAGACCATCTGGTACATCATCCTGCCCCAGGCGCTGCGGCTGGTGATCCCGGCCTGGTCCAACGAACCGATATCATTGCTTAAGACCACCGCCATTGTATTTCTCATCGCGGTGCAGGACCTGATGGCAAAAGCCAAACGCGCCGCGGCTGATACGTATGACCCCGTCGGCAGTTACCTGGCGGTTGCGGTGGTTTACCTGGTGATGGTGTTTATAATGAACTGGGGGTTAAAATATCTCGAAAAGAAAACCCGTATCCCGGGTTTTGAGATGGAATCAAAAAAGGTCTGAGTAGCGCTCGACCAGTTCCAGGAACACCGAAAGATCAATGTTGCTGCCGCTGATGACCACCACGGTCGGTTCATGCGGCTTGATCTTCCCTGCCAGCAGGGCAGCCGCACCCACCGCTCCTGAGCCTTCCACAACCAGGCGATGTTCTTTGAAAAGGAACGCCACTGCCTGACCGATATCCTCCTCGCTGACCAGGGTGGTGTGGTTCACCACTTCACGGCAAAGATCAAAGGTGTAGCGGTTGGGGTTGCCCAACCCTCCCTTGAGCCCGTCTGCCAGCGTCTGTTCCTCAGGCAGATTCAGCACACGGCCGGCTTCCAGGCTGCGCACCATCATCGGTGCGCGGTCCATGCTCACTCCCCAGATCTCGACCGGTGGAGCTTGCTCTCTGCTGACCAGGCCGATTCCCGAGCCCATGCCGCCGCCGGAGAGGGGGAAGATGATGTTGCGCGTTTCAGGTGCGTCTGCAAAGATCTCCAGGGCGATTGTTCCCTGGCCGGCGATGATGCGCAGGTCATCGAAGGAGGGGATGTGAACCAGGTCATGCTTCTGTTCATAGTCCTGGGCTGCGGCTTCTGCTTCATCGTAACTGCTGCCCGTCACGACCACCCTGGCGTGGGTCTGGCGCAAGCTCTTCACCTTGCAGGCAGGTGTGTGAACGGAAAGAAAAATGGTGACCGGTACGCCCAGGAGTTCACCCATATGCGCCACCGCTTTGCCGTGGTTGCCGCTGGAAACGGTGATCACACCGCGTTTTTTCTCTTCGCCGGTGAGCTGCAGCAGCCGGTTTGCGGCGCCGCGTAATTTAAAAGAACCGGTCGGTTGAAGGCATTCCAGCTTCAGGGATACGGGTGCGTTCAGCTTTTCGCTGAGGTAGATCGATGGGATCAGGGGTGAACGCAGGATGTACGGCTGGATGCGCGTATGCGCCTCTTTGATCTCCTGTAGCGTGATTGAACTGTCTGGTTTAATCATGGTTTTGGCGAATAATGAGTACAGGTAATTATAGAATACTTCATGAATTCGGTTTCATTTATTCATTCATTAAAATAATAAATCCCGTAGTTTTTCTCAGGTCCGCACCTATCTTGACATCTCAATCCCTCCAGTCTATACTCTAACCAGAGATCAACAACGGGGAGCCTGGCGTTCCAGGCTGAGAGTAGGGATGATGCCCTAGACCCGCATTACCTGATCCGGATTATGCCGGCGGAGGGATGTTACATGAGAAAACAGCCCTCCCTGGCGGAGGGTTTTTTATGTCAATTGAACATGTACTGGTTTTTGCCAATGGTGAGCTGCTGAACCCGCAGGCCGCCAGGGAGATGGCATTTCAGGCTGATTACATTGTGGCGGCTGATGGCGGTCTCGCTCATGTGCAGGCGCTAGACCTCAAACCAGACCTGCTGGTAGGCGACCTGGACTCGGTCAACCCAGCGCAGGTCCGCTGGGCTGAGAAGATGGGTGCAAGGGTGAGTCGCTATCCGATCGAAAAAGATGAAACCGACCTGGAACTGGCGCTGATTGAAGCCGCGGAAACCGGCTGCAGCCGCATCACTATCACTGGCGCCCTTGGCGGGCGGCTCGATCAAACACTCTCGAACATCTATCTGCTCAATCTTCCGGTATTGGCAGATATAGACGCGCGCATTGATGATGGCGACCAGGAAGTGATCCTCATTCACGGCGGCGCTGATCTGGCAGGCAGGCCTGCAGATACGGTTTCGCTGCTGCCGCTCTCGCCAATCGTGCGCGGAATCACTACCAGCGGTCTGAAGTACCCGCTCACTGATGAAAGCCTGATTTTCTACCGCAGTCGTGGCATCAGCAATGAAATGCTGTTTGAACATGCCAGGGTTCAAATTCAGTCGGGCATCCTTTTATGCATCCACGCGCGGGGGAGGTGATATTTTGAAACACATTTTTTTCTGTTTCGCATTTGTTTGCAGTCTTCTCCTGCCCGCAGCTTGCAGCAGGGCAGAAACAACAGAGACACCCCAGGCGGTACTCACAGTGATGACCCATGATTCTTTTGCGGTTTCAGAAGAAGTCGTAAAAATCTTTGAGGAACAATACGATGTCACGCTCGTGTTCCTCAAATCAGGGGATACCGGTGCAGCGCTAAACCGCGCGATACTTACCAGGAACAATCCCGAAGCGGATGTGTTTTACGGCGTTGACAACACTTTTCTCTCTCGCGCTGTCCAGGAAGGCATATTCGAACCCTACAAACCATCAACCCTCGCGGATATACCTGAGGAATTCACCGCCGGACTGGCCGGTATGGTAACACCCGTGGATTTTGCTGATGTGTGCATCAATTATGACAAAGCCTGGTTCGCAGAGCGCGGCCTGGCGGTTCCAAAAAGCCTGGCAGACCTGGCAAAAACCGCGTACAAGGGCGAACCAGGGAACGGCCTCCTGGTCGTGGAGAACCCCGCCACATCTTCGCCCGGATTGGCTTTTCTGCTAACCACGATTGCAGAATACGGAGAAGCCGGTTACCTGGATTACTGGCGCTCGCTTAAACAGAACGGCGTGGTGGTGGTGAACGACTGGGAAACAGCTTACTACACCAACTTTTCTGCTTCATCAGGGCGCGGGCTGCAGCCCATGGTCGTCAGTTACGCCACCAGCCCTGCTGCTGAGGTTGTTTTTGCGGCTGAACCTTTAAGTGATGCACCGACCGCCTCCATTACCGGCGAAAATACCTGTTTTCGCCAGGTGGAGTACGCGGGAATCCTCAAAGGCACAACCCAGCTGGAACTGGCTCAACGCTTCATTGACTTTATGCTCAGCCCGGTTTTCCAGGAGGATCTGCCGTTGCAGATGTTCGTTTACCCGGTCAACCCTGCGGCTGATTTGCCAGAAATCTTCACGAAATACGCCGCCCGCGCAGAGGAACCAGCCAGGCTTGATCCGGTGTTGATCTCGAAGAACCGGGAGGAGTGGATCGCTGCCTGGAGCAGGGTAATGTTGCCTTGAGAATGGTTCGCGGGTTGGTAAAAGCGTTCAAGAGCTCCGGTGTGCTGTTGTGGGGGGCGCCGCTGGCACTGTTGCTGGTATTTTTTTTCGTACCAATGGCAGCCATATTAAAAGTGATGTTCGAGCGCAGCGGAGCCATTGTTTTTACCGATACGCTGCGGCCGCTGGGATTCACCTTTTACCAGGCGGCATTATCGACTGTGTTAACCTTGCTCCTGGGGTTGCCCGCGGCGTACGTATTTGCCCGTTATGATTTTCCTGGCAAGCACCTCATGCGTACCCTCAACATGCTGCCTTTTATTCTGCCAACCGTGGTTACTGCCGCGGCGTTTAACGCGCTGCTTGGACCGCGGGGATGGGTGAACCTGCTCTTGATGCAAATCACGGGTTTGCAGGTACCACCCGTAACCTTCTTGAATACCTTCACCGCCATTCTGGTAGCCCATGTTTTTTACAACCTTGCCATCATCATCCGTGTTGTCGGGAGCGCCTGGTCTCAACTTGATCCACGCCTTGAAAATAGCGCGCGCGTACTGGGTGCATCTCCCCGGCGTGCATTCCGCGAGGTGATTTTTCCAATCCTGAGGCGACCGATCCTTTCAGCAGCGCTGCTGGTGTTTCTCTTTGATTTCACCAGTTTCGGTGTCATTCTAATGCTCGGCGGAGCCGGGTTCGCAACGCTTGAGGTAGCCATTTATTCCCAGGCGCTGCATTTCCTTAACCTGCCCATGGCCGGGTTGCTTTCCGTCATGCAGCTTGCCAGCACGTTGATCATCCTGCTCCTTTATGGCCGGGTCAGCCATGGAGAGGATGTGCCCCTCTTCCCCCGCCTGCACGGCGAGGGCACAAGAAAGCCGCGAACCTTATTGGAAAAGTGGATCGTCGCCTCTGTGATCGTCTTACTTTTTTTGTTTCAGGTGCTGCCTTTGCTGGCGCTTGCCGGCCGCTCGGTCATCCGGGTTGAGGCCGAGCGCGGTCAACGCACCGAGGTGCAAGCCGGTTTTACCCTGGATTACTACCGGGAATTGTTCATTAACAGGCAGCAAAGCATTTTTTACGTTCCACCGTCGCGCGCTGTGGTCAATTCGATGCGTTACGCCGGGATCACCACGGTCATCTCAGTAACTGCCGGCACACTGCTGGCATATGCGCTTGTCAAAAGACCACGCATAAGACGCTGGCTCGACCCGCTGGTGATGCTGCCGTTCGGTGCTTCAGCCGTCACGCTCGGATTGGGATTCATCATCGCTTTCAACGGTACCCGTCTATCCAGTACCTCCTTACCCTGGCTTGTGCCGCTAGCCCACAGCCTGATCGCCATGCCTTTTGTGCTGCGTACAATCCAACCGGTATTGGCATCCCTTCCTGAGTCGCTGCGTCAATCCGCGGCAGTACTTGGCGCGTCTCCGCTGCGGGCCTGGTGGGAGGTGGAGGTGAAACTCATCAGCCGATCACTGTTGGCGGGCGGCCTGTTTGCCTTTACGATTTCTCTTGGTGAGTTCGGTGCCACCTCATTTATCTCCCGGCCTGAGAACCCCACACTGCCTGTGGCGATCTTTCGCTATCTCGGCCAGCCCGGGGGATTAAATTATGGTCAGGCCATGGCCATGGCAACCATACTCATCCTGATTTGCGCCATCAGCATCGCACTGCTCGAACGGCTCAGCCATGCTTTTGTGGGAAACGATTAACGGAGACCTCATGGATAAACTTGAAGTCGTAAACCTGCACAAGATGTTTGAAGGCGCTCCGCTGCTAAATGGTGTCAGTTTTTCCGTGGAAGCTGGCGAAACCCTCTGCCTTCTCGGCAGCTCGGGCAGCGGTAAAAGTACCATCCTGCGCATCATCGCGGGTATCGAAACCCAGGATTCCGGTAGTGTTTTCTGGAACGGCGCCGATATCAGCGGCATCCCTGTGCACCGGCGCCGCTTCGGGTTGATGTTTCAAGATTACGCGCTCTTCCCGCACCTCACGGTCAGCGAGAACGTGGCCTTCGGATTGCGCATGCAGCGGGTTCCCCGCGCGCAGGTGGAAATTCATGTGCGTGAGGCTCTCGAACGCGTCAATATGACTGCTTTTTCCAGCCGCCGTGTCACTGATCTCTCGGGCGGAGAACAGCAGCGTGTAGCGCTTGCCCGTGCGCTGGCACCGAGACCTCACCTTTTGATGCTGGATGAACCGCTGGCTGCGCTCGACCGCAGTCTGCGCGTGGAACTTCAGGAGGAATTACGCGAACTGCTTCATCAAACCGGCATTCCCGCCATATACGTAACCCATGACCAGGAGGAAGCCATCCTCCTGGGCGACAGGCTCGCCCTGCTGCACGATGGACGTATCGTTCAAAGCGGACCGACGGAAGAGGTGTACCGGCAGCCGGCGAATACCTGGGTGGCGCACTTTCTGGGGATGACCAATCTGCTTGAGGGCAGGGTACTTGGCAGCAACCCGCTGATGGTGGCAACAGACTGCGGAGAGATCGGACCGCTTTCTCCAGAATATACCGGCCTCTCTGCACCGGGTCAGAAGGTGTACTTGCTGATCAAACCTGCCGCTCTAAAATTTGACCCCACGCCATCCTCAATCTGCAGCATCAGCGGCGAGGTGGCAGACAGCCGATTTTTGGGGGATCATTACCGCGTGTTCTTGAGGGTTTGTTCCGATACCATCATGGAATTTACCTCTTCAGAGCCACTGCCTCAAGGCAGGAAACTCAGTCTGAACCTGCAACCTGATGATGTTGTGTTGATACGTGAATAAAAGATCCCGCATTAGCGGGATCTGAGTTTTCGAAAATCAAGGCGTGATATTCCGGAATAATAACCACAACAAATAGATGAGTATGGCGCTGCCAATGCAGGATGAGACTGTCATGACCAGTACGATTAACCATACCTGCCTCTTGCGTTGAGCCAACAGCTCCTCGCGCTCCGCACCCGGTGTTTCAAGGTCAGGTTGGGTCACTCTACCTGTTGCGCTTCCCTTTTCTTCCTGCGGTTATTTGCCCATATGAGAATGATGATCAGGATGATTCCCAGGATGATCGCGATGATCACCGGGATTATCACGGCGAGAACCGAAACCACGGTTGAGGTGGCCTGTTCACCAATAGACGCGGGCACGTTCCCCAGTCCGCCGGTGGCCACGTTGACCGCTGGGCGTACAGCCAGGGCTTTTACAGCATGCACCCCCCCGGAGACCAGCAGACCTGCGATCAACCCGAGCACCGGGTTCACATCGCCAACCTGGCTGGAGGTCGCCGCGAATACAACTGCGCCGGCGGTCGGGCGGATGAAGGATTGGATGACATCGTTAACGTGGTTCACACCCGGGAACATATCGGCCAGGATCTCCACGATCGTTAATACGATAAGAACGCCAATGACCCACCAGGAGGTCATCAGGTTCCAGGGCTCCTGAAGGTTGATGAGGTTGGTGAATTTGGCGAGCAGCGAAACGACCAGCAGGGGGATGTACGCGTTCAGTCCCGCGCTGGCAGAAAGGCCGAAAGCCGTGAAAATATTGAATATATCCATCTTTATTGTTTCCTTTTTTTACCAGGTTCCGCTGAGAGAGAAGCGGATGAGATCCATAACCCCGACCTGGGTGATTGCCGTGATTAAACCGGCACTAAATATACGTAAACCTTCATTAAAAAGATGCAGTGAGTTCTCCTTTTTTAGAATGATACACCAAAGCAGCGAATAGATCATTGCTAAAACCAGGAGGATGGCAGCGGTGGAAAGGAGGGCGATAGGGTAATACAGGAAGTCAATATCCGCGACCACCAGCAGCCCGATAAGACCGCAGAGAATCAGCAGCCAGCCGATCTGGCGCCAGCTGTGCAAAACAGCCTTCGGGTTCTGTTCCACCCACAACGTCTGGTGCCACAATGGCAGCACCACATTCGCCAGGGTGATACCAAAAAGCAGGCCGCTGATCAACCTGAGCAGGTTGGATGGCGGATAAAACGCTCTCAGACCCACAAGCGGCAGGCTGGCATTGATCCCGTCAAACGCGAAAAGGAGGAAAAAGATCAGCAGCACAGCCATTTTAAGCCTGGAAGGGAATCCGCTGTTACGGTCTGTTGAATAGAGAAACACCAGGGATACCAGCAGTCCAAGGAAGGTTCCGGTGCAGCGTGCGCACAACGGCAGCACCTTGCCGCCGACAGTATAAGAGTGACTGTCGATCTGGTGGCAAACCGAATAGCCCAGCGCGTTCACTTTGCCTTCCACACCCGGCGGGGTGAGTATCAGCCAGATGGTGAAGAGAATCAGAACCGCCAGGATCAATACCAGGTTTAACCAGCGTCTTTTTTGCGGAGAAGCACTATCAGAAACGGACATTGTGGGAATTATAAAGGGGAAGGAAGGTGAGGGCAAGCCAGGTCGGCAGGTACCCGTGCTTGACTTGACAGTAATTTTATGATTTACTTAGTTAAAATAAGTTGCCATCCTAACGATGAGGAGGTGATGTCTACGATGTGTACTAGTTTTGAACACAGCGCTGCGGCATCCCTCCTCACGATAGATTAGGGAAGCCGCAGCGCCAAACCCCCGGAGCCGTCATCAGGACGGCTCTGTGGTTTAATATGGAAGTTACCTCCGGATATCCATCAAATTAATCTGCAACCGGTTACTCTCCAGAAAAGCCTGTGATTAAGTATTAGATCTGCTGCCGGGGAAATCAGTTGGAGGCGTGTCGGGTTTCAAAAACGGAAATTTTTGCTGTAACTACCAGGGCTGCAGGTGCGAGTTAACCGTCTCCACCGATTGGGTCAGGGTTTTCCCCAGGTAAATACCCGGGGTGGCTTTGATCAATTCCGGAAAGTAATCGTAAGCGCCGCCGCCAAAGCCAAACAGGGTAGGTTTCTTCGCGCGCTCAAGTTTTTGTTTAAAGCGCGTTAATTCTTCGGCTGCCTCTCTGGTGGTGGCCGCGAGAATGACCATATGAGGTTCCACTTCAGAAGTGTAATCAACCAGATCCTCCAGCGGGATATCAGGCCCAAGGTATTCAACATTAAAGCCGGCATTCCTCAGGAGGATCGCCATCATTAGAATTCCTAGCTCGTGCATCTCACCTGGTGCGCCGCCCACCAGGATGTGTTTAACTGAACGCTTCAGGGGGATCTTCTGGAAGATGCCCATCAGCCTGGCGCGTAAAAAATTACTGGCAAAATGCTCGGTTGCCACCAGCAGCCTTCCCAGGTACCATTCTTCCCCGATTCTCACCAATACCGGTATGACAACATTCTCTAACAACACGCTGAGTGAAAGGGCGGCAGCCGCCTGGTTAAAAATGGCTGCAGCGCCGACCTCGTTGTGTGCGACAAGCATGTTGTACAGCTCCCCGGCCAGCATTCTGGCGGTGTTGTCGTCAACCTTCATTACTTGTGGCGCAGATTCTGGCAGAGGTTCAAAATTTATCCCGGCCATTTGATTCTCTTTGAGTTCGGCAGCCGCCCGGCTGATGGAGATACCTGCATCTACCTGGGCTTTCAACCAGCGTAATACCTCGATATCATGATCGGAATACAGGCGGTAGGTGTTTTCCTCGCGGTTGGGGGTCAGCACCTGGTAGCGTCTTTCCCAGGCGCGCAAGGTTACCGGGATAATGCCGGTTTTCTTGCTGACCGTGTTGATCCTGTATCTGGGCTTGCCGGATGAGTCTGTCATTTAACCTCCAGTAAAAACATATGATAAACATTATACGGGAAGATTTATTCATGTCAAATGATACTTCGATATATAATCAGGTTACTAAAAAAATCTGGAGGATCCATGCAGACGGTAAAAGAAAGATTTCTAAAGTATGTCAGGATCAACACGGTATCCGACCGTGACAGCGACACATGCCCCAGCACCACCGCGCAATTTGACCTGGCGCGTGTGCTCGAAACCGAGCTGCGCGAGATGGGCTTGCAGGAAGTGAGCCTGGACGAGAATTGCTACCTGATGGCCACCCTCCCTGCAAACTCACAAAAGCCGTTGTCTGTGATCGGGTTCATTGCCCACCTTGATACCAGCCCGGACATGAGCGGTGCAAATGTCAATCCTCAGGTGATCAGCAGGTATGATGGTGGTGATATCCTGCTTAACCCAGAACTCAACATCCGGATGACGACTGCGGATTTTCCGGAACTGCAAAAGTACGCGGGGCAGGAACTCATCACCACCGATGGCACCACTTTGCTCGGAGCAGATGACAAGGCCGGGGTGGCAGCCATCATGGCTGCGATGGATTACCTGGTTGCGCATCCTGAGATCCAGCATGGCAAGATCCGTATTGGTTTTACCCCGGATGAAGAAATCGGTCGCGGCGCTGACAAGTTCGATGTTACTAAATTCGGGGCCGCGTACGCCTACACGATTGACGGCGGCGAAATCGGTGAGCTGGAATATGAAACCTTCAACGCTGCCGAAGCGCTTGTTTCAGTGAGCGGTCGGAACGTTCATCCCGGTGTGGCAAAGAACAAGATGGTCAATTCCCTTCTGCTGGCTATGGAATTTAATGCCATGCTGCCGGTCAATGAACGGCCGGAATTCACGGAAGGAAGGGAGGGTTTTATTCACCTTTACCAGGTGACTGGTTCAGTGGAATTCGCCCACATGCGTTACATCATCCGCGACCATGACCGGGCGCTGCTGGAAAAACGTAAACAGTACATGGTCGACGCCGCTACCCTGCTTAACCGGCGTTATGGTGAAGGGCGTATTGGTTTGGAGATTAAGGACCAGTACTACAATATGCGCGAGAAGATCGAGCCGGTGTTCGAGATCGTTGAAAATGCCCGTCAGGCCATGATCGCGCTGGGTATTGAACCGAAGATACTCCCTGTGCGTGGCGGCACGGATGGTTCGCGGCTTTCCTTTATGGGATTACCCACGCCCAACATCTTCACTGGAGGGCTTTATGGTCACGGCAAGTACGAAGTTCTACCGACCCGCTCGCTTGAACGATCGGTGGAGATTATACTAAAGATCATTGAACTGGCTGCCAGTAAATAAAAATCAACCCGCTCGAAAGAGCGGGTTTTTTCTAGGCCTGTCTGGCTTTTGCTGTTTTTTTTGGGCTCAGAATTTCGTTGAGAACGAGCGCGCTTACGATGATGGCGCCGCCGATCAACAGGCGGGAGAGGTTGGCGCTTTCGCCGAAGACCAGAAGAGACACTAACACAGCCAGGGGGATCTTTAGGTCGTTAAAGACCGCCAGTGTCCCTGCGTTGACCTTGCGGGCGCCGATATTCCAAAGAAAAAATGCCAGACCTGAAGCCACGAGTCCCAGGTAGAGCAGAGTGATACTTTGATTTACGGTTAATGTGATCGAGCTGATCGGTGTGAAAAACAGCATCGCAATCGCTGTGATGATTACTGCGCCCAGGTAGAGGTAGCCGAAAACCTCCCGGTCTTTAAGTTCAGGATGGAATGCCAGCAACCTGCGATAGTAGATCTGCCCGAACGCGTAGCACAGGTTTGATAGCTGCACGAGAAGGAAGCCGCTTAAAACACCAGGAGATTGAATGGATTCCCATTCGATAACCGCGGTGCCCGCTACCGTGATCAGCGCCACCACCAGGTGCAGCAGGTTAAACCGTTTTGAAAAGGCATCATCGATCAAGGTGACAAAGATCGGCGTGAAGATGGTGAAAAGCGCCACTTCGTAAGCCTTGAGCGTTTGAAAAGCCTCCAGGTAGGCGATGTACATCACCCCGAACTGCAGCAGACCCGTTAGCGCAAGTTTGAGCGCGGTTGGGCGCTTAACTTTCTTAAACCTGATAAATGGCAGGAACACCAGCGCGGCGATGAACAGGCGTGCAAATGCCACAAAGGTCGCATCAACACCCGTCAGGTTGCCTTTGATCAATCCGAATGAAAAAGCCCATATCAATGAAACAAGTAGAAGATAGATCACGTCGTTTACAACCCGGATTCATTTTATCGAGCCCCGGTATGATAACACATCCGCTCATTTTCATAATGATTCTTTATTCAACTTTAAGGCTGGTTTGGTAGACCCCCTGTCAGGAGGCAACAAAAAACCCCATCATTCCGATCATTGAACCCGCTGACCCTTCCTTTTTTGTTAGATTTGGAAAGCAAAAAAAAGAACTGGCGTAAAGCCAGTTCTTTTGTCTATTTTCTGTCACTACTTCCTGATATCTTTGACAAATCCCCAGGTGAATGCCAGGGTCATGAACAGCAGCAGCGGAGTGAGTATGGTCATCACAAATTGGGGGCTGAAGAATAAGAGCTGTTTGCCGACTGAAATAAAAGCCAGCGCGATGCCTCCCAATCCGATCAGAAGTCCTCCAACGCCCACCCAGAAGAATCCCTTCACGGCCTTCTTGGTCAGTATGGGCAGCAGGAATATGATCAAGCCTGCCACACCATGAAACACAGGTACTGAGATTTTCTTTAGCAGGTCAAGTCCCGCGAAGGATGAAATCGCGATCGCGAGGATTCCCGCCAGCGCGAAATACTTGAAAATCGTCTTGTATTTCGGGCAATACTGCTCCATCAACCCCATGGATATGCCTAATGGGATCAGGCTGGCTACGGTGAGCACCATGGGAGAAGCAAGGATCCCGAGACCCAGGAAGATCAGCAGCAGTCCAGACACCAGCAGCACGAGAAACCCCAGCATGTAATAAACATCGTGGAGTTTTTTCTCTTTTTGCCAGCGGCTGTAAAAGCGCCATAAGAGGTAAACGGCGGTTAAACCGGTTAACAGCAAGAACAGGTTGTCAAGCGTGAAAAGCTTCATGAAAACAAACCCTCCAGGTAAGGATTATCGGGCGGTTTCTACTTCGCGTTTGAGCGCCGCTACTGCCAGGTAATTGCTGATGATGAGACCGATTCCCAGCAGCAACAGGCCGGCGCCGGTAATGGTCATGGTGGTATGGAACGCGTCAGCGTAGTTCACACCATTCCATGTGTGCGTGGGCGCCACAAAGAACTGGATTGTCAGGCACAGCGCACCGCTGACGATGGCTGCAGCGCCACCGGATTTCTTACCTTCCTTGCGCGGCGCCTTGGTGTAATCGACACCGCTCCAGATAGCGGGAATGCGGAAGATGAGGAAGATGACCAGGGTTAGTACGGTGATGTATACAATACCATCCACCGGCATGGAGGAACCTCGCAGGCTGCGTGAAGTGATCATGTGAACTACACCCACTACCAGACCTGAAACCAGCGCGATCAGTGCGGCTTTGTAAGCTCCCTGCCGCCCTTTGGCAAGCATCACAACTGCCCTGATACCCAGAACTCCAATGCCGATGGTCACAAGGACATAAAGGATATACAGCCATTGGAATGGCGCGATCTTAGCCATGCTCTCGCTCCAGTTGTTGGGGGCAAAAGCCACGCACGAAGTTCCCACCCCTGCCATCACAGTGACGACTGCGGTGAGCGCCATAAAGAGAATACCGATGAATCTTAAAAATTTCGCGAATCCACTTTCAGGTTTCATAATTGTTCCTTTCTCCCTATAAGATAATTAAATTGCCAGCAGCAGCATTGATGCCAGCATATAAACCGAAGCGTATTTGAACAGATGGAAATTGAGCCTGGAGGTTGGCCGCAAGAGCATCAGAACTGCCATAACCAGAAGCCCTCCAGAGAGAATACCCAGCAGGTGCAGCGCGCCTTGTTTCACCCCGATCATCACCGCTGCAGCGCCGATCAACCCGGCGGCTACCAGGCTGGCAATTGCGATAGTGGAGCGTGTGACCTTCTCTCCATATGTGGATGGGAATGTGGGAATGCGCGCCTCGGCGTAATCCACCCGGTAGCGCATACTGAAGGTAAGCATGTGCGTCGGGATCCAAAAGAGCACAGCCAATGCCAGCATCACGCCGATGAAATCAATATGCCCCATTCCCAGCGCTCTGCCTGCCAGGATCGGCATCCCCCCGGCGATCCCGCCCCACACCACCGACCAGCAGGTACGCCGTTTTAAAAGGACCGTGTAGATGATCACGTCAAAAAAGATGCCTGCGAAGATCAAAAAACCATACAGCGGTGATAACACGAGCGCCAATCCGACCCCTGCGGCTGAGAGCAACAGACCCAACCAAAGCGCTTCTTTTGGCGAAACCAGGCCGCTTGCCAAAGGACGGTGATGGGTGCGGTTCATTACCCTGTCAATATCGCGGTCGTACCACATATTTAGAACAGTGCTGCCGCTAATGGAAAGCAGCAGGCTTGCGATCAGCCCGGTCATCGTAGTCCAGTGAGTGAAGGGGCAGCGAGCGCTCATATAACCCGCGATTCCGGTAATAGTGAGCAGCGCGGTCTGCAGGCTCTTGATGAGCGGCCAGTAGTTCTTGATCTTAAGCAGCAGCTTCATTTTTCCTCACTCTGTGTCTCGAACACATCTGAAACCCGTACCCGGACTGGTGAATGTGGGTGTAGCATTGTTCCTCGACCAGACCCGCAGATTGTTTTCGTACATGTCTTTGCTGCCGCCGCGCATGTAGCGGTAGTGTTGAGATCCATACACATCTGCCGTCCACTGCCATACGTTGCCTGCCATGTCATAAACACCGTAAGGGCTGGCTGAATTCAGCGTGGTGTAACCATTATACGTTGAGCCGTTGAATAAACCCACTGGTGTGGTGCGTGAACCGAAAGTTGCCATGTCTTCGAATGGATCGCGGCTGAAGTAGAAGTTGGCATTATTGCGCGCGATTTCCTCTCCCCAGGGGTACGCCCTGCCATCCGTACCACGCGCGGCTTTTTCCCATTCCAGTTCCGTTGGGAGGCGCCAGCCGTAAAACTCGCAATAGGATTTAGCACCGAACCATGAAACCACAGTCATCGGATGGTTTTCCCACGCGGGGAGTGCAGAGAAAGAAGTCCCGTCATAAGCCAGCCGCAGGAAGGCGTCATCAAGGGGAATGTGGATGTAGTTGCCCGCTTTGAATTCTTCTTCGTGTCTTGCGCCCGCGAAGGGATCGCCGGGATAGTAACCCTCTACCTGGCTGCCGTTGAGCTGAACAGCCCCGGCAGCAACGGCTTCGTTAAGGTATTCGGCGTATTGCGCGTTGGTGACAGGTGTGACCATGATCTCAAAAGCCTGATCGATCATCACTTCCTTTTTGAACTGTCCCTGCAGGAATTCACCTGCTGGAACCACAGCCCATTGTTCACTTAAGGATCCCGTATCGATAACCGGGGGTTGTGATTGAAAATCCACCTGCTGGCAGGCAGTGAGGACAAAGAGCAGAGTGATGGCTGCGACGAGAATCCTTTTCATTGCTGCACCTCCTCCTTTTTTTCCAGCCTGTGATCGGTTTCTTCGCTCCACCTGCCCTTCTTTTTGAACAGGTCTGAGAGCCGCCAGGCCATCAGCGCGGCCAGGGCCAGCAGAAGCACGATCACACCGATGTCACCCGCCAGAACGGCGCGGTTGATCAGCGGCTGCTGTTCGCCTTCGCTGATGAAAAGCCGGCGCATTTCATAAATGGTCACCGCTGCGAACGCCACATTAGAAAAGATGATGACTGCCCAGCCGAACCATTTGCGCACCTTGCCCTTCAGGCCAGCCAGGTCAGCGTAATACAAAAGCAGGATGGTGGCTGTAAGGGTTGCCAGGATATGCCAGTGACCGGTAAGGATCGAACGTTCGTCCATGAATTGCCACTGACGGAAGATCTCATCCAGTTTTACCGCGGTAAAGATGCCCACGCCGCTGACGGTAAAGTTCATAAATACCATCTGCCAGGTGGGTCCAAAGCGCACCGGGTCTCTTACCAGCGCGGCGACTCCCTGGAAAAAGTTACCTTTCTTAATGCCCTTTTCATCCAGACCGCTGCGGATGATCTTGCGCCAGGAATCAATGACCAGGAAAAGTGCGCCGAGCATTGCCACTGTTGAACCCCCATAAATGATGAAGTGAGCGATTTCTTCAAAACTCACCACCAGCCAGGTGCCAAGTGACAACACGAACGCGCCGACGATATACAACGGCATGGCGATCTTCTGCCAGACCCCTTTGAAATCCATCCATCTGCCGATGATCAACGCGCACATGATGGCGATGAGCGCCAGCATAATGTGCAGGTGACCGATGATCGAAAGATCAAGGGCGGTCTTGTGCGGTTCACGCACAACGTTTTCTGCCAGAAAAACTTCAAACCCATTCCCGAAGAATGAACCAGGAACAGCGCCAAATATTGCGGAAATCATCGTTGTCAGTGCGACCATGAAAAAGGCGATGCGCTCAAGATCGTACCCTTTACGGGTGTGCGCGTACTCATTTGTGCTCAAACGATACTCTTTTTGCCAGGGCCATAGCGCGACCAGCAGCAGTAAACCCGCAAAAAAGATCAAAGACAGACCGGCGATGTAAATACCGTGCAGCACCCAGTTGTGCCCCCAGTAAGCAAATGGCAGCCCACCGAACATCACCATCAGGTAGCCGACCGTAATTGTGCTGTTGATTGAAAGCCGCTGGCTATCTTTCATTTTTAACAGGTCGGTTATCATGTACACTTCCACCGCGATGGTGATCATCGCCAGCGTGTGATAAAGGATGATCAACCTGCCTTCCCGTTCTGCCGGGTCAAGGTCGATGTTCAAAGCGCGCACCACCACATCCTTGACGCCGTAGTCTGCCATCGGACCTGATAGCAGGCCAAAGAAGGCTGAGATTAATGCGGCAAAAGCGATCGCCACCAGGATCAACCCTTTGGTGGAGCGGAAGAGAAACTGATACCGTTTACTGAGCCACTGCATAATGTATCTCCCGTGAATGTGATTAACCACGTTACACAATATCACGCGCCGGGGATAATGTCTTTGACATTAATCAAAATGAATCTTAAGCAGATTGTCTGGAGCTGATGGTTAGAAATCGATCTTTGTCATCTCCTGCAGTTGTTTGTGGTCCAGGATCTCGATCTCTGTCCGGGTGACGCGGATGACTTTTGCGGTCTTAAAGATCTTCAGGGTGCGGCTCACTGCTTCTGGTGTGGTGATAACATGCGCGGCGATAAGGTGGATGGGGTTGTCACGACGATCGATCACATGCAGCCCATTTTCACTGATTGAAACCAGGTGCTTGGCCAGGCGCGCCTGCACTGTGCGGAACGAAAGGTCGTGAAAATGCGCCAGCAGCAGGCGGTTGCGCCGCGCCAGCACTCCCAGCAGGCTGATGCCGATCTGAGGGTACTCTCGGAGCTGCTGCTGGAACTGTGTGTAGTTGACATGCCAGACCCTGATGTTGGTGTGCGCTGATGCGGTCACGGGGTTGGGTCCACCATCCAGTGCGGCGACTTCATTGAACATGATGACAGGTTCAAGCGTATTGAGAATACCCTCCTTGCCTTCAGGGCTGAGCCTGCTCAGGTTCACCTGTCCCTGCATGAGCACGAACATCCCGGCGGTCTCATCTCCTTCGTGAAACAGGATCTCGCCTCTCTGATACTCACGCATCCTGCCGCTGGCGACGATCTGCCTGACCCCTTCTATTGGGATGTCGCTGAATTGTTTAACCCGCTGTAATCTTTCTGCCAGGTAATGGATTTCACTCATGCATCAATTATATACATGACACGTGAAAAATATATTTTGTGGTTTAATGCTGCTATGACTGATTCCATGTTTGAAAAATTCCTGCTGAAGTACCCTGAATACTCACGCACGACCAGCATTGACCGGCTGCGGGAGCTTGATTACAATCGCCTCGAGAAAACCGGTCATGTTTACCTGGATTACACCGGCGGAGGGTTATACGCTGATTCACAGGTATTGACGCACCAGCGCGTGCTCCTGGAGGGTGTGTACGGCAATCCTCACTCCTCCAACCCGACATCAAGTGCATCAACAGCGTTGGTTGAAGAGACCCGCGCGGCTGTTCTGCGGTATTTCAACGCTTCGCCACATGAATATGTGGTCATCTTTACGGCGAATGCCAGCGGTGCGCTAAAGCTGGTGGGAGAGGCTTATCCCTTTGGCAAGGATTGCTGTTACCTGCTCACCTTCGATAATCACAATTCCGTCAATGGCATTCGCGAGTATGCCCTTGCCAGGGGTGCGCGGGTGCGCTACCTGCCGGTGATGCCGCCGCGTTTGCGCGTGGTTGAAGAAAAACTGGAAGAACACCTTTCAACCGCCCGCGGCTCGTGCAACAACCTGTTTGCTTTTCCGGCACAATCCAACTTTTCTTCTGTGCAGCACCCGCTGGAGTGGATCGATAAAGCCCACGAAGCCGGCTGGGATGTGCTGCTGGATGCGGCCGCCTTCGCTCCGACCAATCGGCTTGATCTATCCAAATGGCCGGCGGATTTTGTTCCGATTTCCTTTTACAAAATGTTCGGTTACCCCACCGGTGTGGGGGCGCTCATCGCCCGGCGCTCAGTTTTGAAGAAACTGCAGCGCCCCTGGTTTGCCGGTGGAACCATCACGGTGGCATCGGTGCAGGGTGAGAAGCATTACCTGGCTGAAGCTCCGGCTGCTTTTGAGGATGGTACAACAGATTATCTCAATATCCCCGCGGTAAAGATCGGACTCGATCATCTTGATGCCATCGGCGTCGATTTGATACACGAACGTGTGCGCTATCTGACCGGTTGGCTGTTGGTCAACCTGAAGGAACTGCACCACGGCAACGGGAAACCCCTCGTCAAGATCTACGGTCCAACAGATACCAGGCAGCGCGGCGGTGCGGTGACAGTGAACTTTTTTAATCCGGAGGGCGTACCCATCGACCACCGCTGGATCGAGGAACAGGCCAGCGCTCACAATATTTCACTGCGCACCGGTTGTTTCTGCAATCCCGGCGCAGGTGAGCTCGCGCTGCACATCTCCTCTGAGGAATTGACATCCTGTTTTACCCGCCCGGACCATGAACAGCGCCTGACCTATGATGAATTCCGGCTTTGTCTCAATACCAAAGCCTCTGGCGCGGTGCGAATATCAGTAGGACTGGTCAGCAATTTCACGGATGTTCAGAAGTTGCTTGATTTCCTCTCCACGCTTATAAAATAGGGGAGCACAATGGCACAACTATCACGATTTCTTTACCGCATTTCCCGCGGGTGGGTGGCGCTGGCAGCGCTCATCATCTTTATTGTTTTCAGCCTGCTCACACTCCCCGGTCAAAACGCCCTGGCAGAGGAGTACTCGCAGGGGATGGGATCGCCTGACACTTCGCTTTTCTATAAAGGAACAGACTTATACCGAATGGCGGAGATGTACGGGCAGGAGGGCAGGGCGGCTTACCTGAGGGCGCGTTGGACTTTCGATCTGGCTTTCCCGTTTGTTTACACATTTTTCCTGGCTGCCGCCATCAGCTGGTCGTTGAACAGGGTCCTCCCGCAAGGCTCCCGCTGGCGGTTGTTGAACCTGGTGCCCGTGGCAGCAATGGTACTGGACTTCCTGGAGAATACCGCCGCCAGCCTGGTGATGGCGCGCTACCCGGTCAATTGCCCTCCGGGTGAATTACTGGCACCGTTATTTACCCCGCTGAAATGGTTGTTCGTGGGCGGTAGCTTCGCGACACTGACCGTTGCGGTCATGATTACCTTTTTTAGACGGAAATAAGAAAAGCGCCTGGTCAGGCGCCTTTGGTATCAAAGTGTAACACCGGTTGTTAACCTGTTCCCCGCTGCCAGAACGTCCCAAACCGTTTATGTATGAAGTAATTGATGCCGATGTGCCCGGCGATCTTCCACGCGATCATCAGGAATATCTGAAGGATCAGCAGGAGCGGACCGGAACTGAGCGACCCGGCGAGCAGGAAATTGAAATTCATCAGACCCCCGAAGAAAGCCGCCAGCCCAACGAACAAGCCGATGATCAGCGAGATCCCAACCAGTAGTTCGCCGATCGCAACCAGCTTGGCGAACCAGATGTAAGATTGGTTATCAAGCATGCTTTGAATGAATGAACGGTACCAGTCAAAGTAGATTGGTGCTCTCGCGGGCGCCTCCGGGATGCTCACCGCGTTCGTCCAGTACCCCTTAAGGGCTTCACCGGTCTGCATCCATTCAGGTGCAGCCAGTTTATGCAGGCTGGCATCGACCCACTTGTACCCAACATAAATACGCACGATCAACCAGAGCCAGGCCATTTTGGTGTTGGAGAACAGGAATTTTATGAAAGGCGCATCCTGTAAGTGAGAAGGACCAAAAAAAGTAGTCATAGTATCCTCGATTCATTTTATTATTTTAAGTATTTTATCATAAATAAGATAATAAAGACATAATAAATCCAAATAATAACCGTTAACATGGATGAAGGGTTCGTATTTGAATTGCTCCATCAATCCGGTGTCTATTCTGGTGCTAACGGTCTATCAGGGTTTGGTTGCCGAGTGGATGGCCATCGTCCCCAGCATGCGCACGTGAAACCTGACATTCGAAAAACCACTACGTTGAAGTTTCTCTGCCAGGGCTTCCGCGCTGATGAAGTTCTCGCTCGATTGGGTGAGGTAGGTGTAGGCTTCCCGGTTTCCGGTAAGCAGCCTGCCGAGCAGGGGGATGACCAGGCGGAAGTAGATCCTGATCAACGGCGTCAGTAGTTTCCTACGCGGTCGGGTAGTATCCAGCACCACGATGCGGCCGCCGGTTTTAAGCACGCGGTACTGCTCTCCCAGCGTCATTTCCAGGTCAGCTACATTGCGCACCAGGTAACCACTCACGACAGTATCAAAGGACTCATCAGCAAATGGCAGCTTCTGCGCGTCCGCCTGGCAGCGCTGGATTTTCTGCCAATCTTTGCTCGCTGTCATCATCTCCCGGCTGAAATCAAAGGCGGTTGTAATCACACCAGCGTGATGGCTGCGCGCTTGCCTTGCCAGATCGCCGGTGCCGGTACCCGCGTCCAGCAGCCTTTCACCCTTTTGTGGATCGGCGATGCGCATCACCTCTTTACGCAGCAGGATGTCCACACCGAAGGTCATCAGGTGGTTCATCATGTTGTAGCGGCGGGCCACGTTGCTGAAGGTTTTTTTTACAAAGCGTTCGCGTTCGTTTCCTTTGAGGTAAGCCATGTGCCAATTATAAATTGATTTGGTATCCATCCATCATCCATAACCTTAACCTTGTTTGAAATATGCATTTCTTCACATTGAAAGGATGCAAATGAGTTGATATTATATGGTTTATGGTATATATCCTAACGTATATATGTGACAAACCAATCTATAGTTTCAAACAATAAGGAGCGCAATGAAATCAATCACAATACCCTACCGCCAGGAGAATCACGACGACTTTGACGCGGAATGGCCGCTGCAGAGCGGGGTTTCCGGTTGGTGGTACATCACCGGTTACTTCACTGAAGCGGGCAAACCCGGAGAACTTTATTCCTACCAGTTCACGGTTATCCGGCCGAAGATCCTATTCCTGGCACCCTGGGTACTGCAGCTGGCGATCACCGATGTGGCATCCGGCAGGCACCTTTTCACCCAGCGCATGAAATTATCTGACCCCGATATTTACGTGACAGAGTATACCGTTCATTACCTTGATTTCGCCCATCTGAAACGAGAAAATGATCACATGCACCTTGTGGTGAAAGCGGAGACCTTTGACCTTGACGTGATATTGGATAAGGGTAAAGGAGCCACCTGGCACGCAGATGACGGTGTGCTGGTGATGGGCGGCGCTGAAGATCCCAAACGCCGCACGGTGTATTACTCGTATACCAATATGCCCACAAAAGGCAGCGTGGTGTTCCGTGATCCTCATGGAGAAAACCGCACCATGCAGGTTACCGGCAAATCGTGGTTTGACCGTCAGTGGGGTCCGTACCAGCTGATGAAAGCCAACACCCACTGGGAGTGGTTCTCGCTGCGTTTCTTCGATGAGGAAGAGGTAATGCTCTTCTCGTTCCCGCAATGCCCATACCAGGATGGCACATACGTTGGAAAAAACAAAGAACGCCGCCTGGTGCGGGATTACACCCTGACGCCATTAGCTTACACTGTAGCCGCCGGCATGCGGTTCACCAAGGGCTGGAACCTCTACATGCCCGGGATTAAAGAGGAAAAATACGAGATCCGTCCGCTCACTGATGGGCAGTTGAACCTGGCGTATTTTGAGCTCATCGCCGGCATCATTAACCCGGCTGGCGAGCAGGTCGGCCTGTGCATGGTGGAACTCCTGCCCGGTGCACGCAATCCGCAAAGCAGGATCAACCCGCTCAACATGTTTAAAAAAGTCTAATAAATAAGAGCCTCCTCCTTAAACGATACCCCCGCGAGATTGTGGGGGTATCTTGATTGTGCTTATGCACAACTTATGTAAAATCTATATGTACCGATTGGACCAGATGACACACAAGGTTGTGATTGTGACCATCGAGCCAGGAGGGATAAGGGATTGATATAAAAAAATTCACCGAACAAGTGGCTCTGATCACCGGCGCGGGTAGCCCAACCGGCATCGGTTTTGCGAGCGCGCGGGCTTTAGGGATGGATGGCGCCCACGTCATCCTCATCAGTACAACCTCTCGAATTCATGAGAGATCGGCTGAATTGAAGGATTTGGGTATAGATGCGCGGGGCTACATCGCTGACCTCACCCGGCCGCAACAGGTGCAGCAAATCGTGGACGAGATCAGCTCTGCCTTCAGGCGGCTGGATATCTGTGTCAACAACGCCGGTATGACGGTGGTGGGAGAAACGCAATTCGAATCCCGCGTTGATGATATCCCTCTGGAGGAATGGAACCGTTCGCTTGAGCGCAACCTGACCACCTGTTTTCTGGTGACCGGGGCTGTACTGCCGCTGATGCGGGCTCAGGGGTACGGCCGGATCATTAACATCGCTTCCACCAGCGGTCCGGTGCAGGCTTTTGTGGGCGACGCGGCCTATCACGCTGCCAAGGCGGGCATGTGGGGCTACACCCGCGCATGCGCGCTCGAAACCGCCGCGGATGGCATCACCGTCAATGCTGTCGCACCGGGTTGGATCGCCACCGCCTCGCAACTTGAGAGCGAGGTCGCTGCTGGAATGCTTTGCCCGATGAAACGCTCCGGCACTCCGGAAGAGGTGGCGCACGCTGTACGCTTCCTCGCGGATCCGGGAGCGTCTTACATCACTGGTCAACTTATAGTCGTGGATGGGGGTAACTCACTCCCTGAAGACAGGGCGTGGAAGCCTTGAAACCTTTATACCAGACAGCCTGGTAATCCTTCTTGTTAATCTCGCGCGCTGAACACCTGTCCAAGCATCTGTTTAATCGCCTCTGCATCCGGCTCGAGGCACACATTCACATTGGGTGTTCCTTCTACGATCCTGGTTTGCCCTTCTGAATTGCCTTCTGCTGTCACCACCTCCAGCGCCAGCCGGCTGAAGGCGCAATGTTCAGGGTTCATCATGAGTTCAGCGGTCACCAGGTCCCATATCTCGGTTTCGTTTCTACCCCATGAGTCCATCCGTGAGTCATAAATATCGGCTGCGAAATCCGCAATGCTTCCTCCTTTTCGCCAAATGGCTGTGTCCTTTTCGTTCAGCGTGACCTGGTTGGTCGCGTCCAATGGAACCAGGTACAGCTCCAGGCCGGAGGCGAAAACCTCGCTGGCCGCCAGTGGATCCGCGTAGATGTTCCACTCGGCCGACAGGTTCAGCGTATCCGGTAGCAGCCCCTTGATGTTTCCTGGAACGTTTATTGCTCCTCCCATGATATAGACAGCATCAATGTTCTGGCTGATGCCGGGTTCCAGCCGCAGAGCGTTTGCCAGGTTGGTCAGTGCGCCGCTGATGAAAAGGGTGATGGGTTCGTTTGATGCCTGGATCATCTTCACCATCAATTCGGCGCTGTCCTGAACCGGGTACACCTGGCTTCCACCACCAGAATCAAATCCCCAGAAGTCGTTCGAGGCCTCGCGAACAGGCTCCGGGAAGCTGTTGCTCCCCGCCAGCGGAGCGTCCTGTCCCGCGCCCAACGGTAAATTCCCATAACCGTAGCGCTCCAGCATCCACCCGAGGTGTTGAATGTAGACCTGCGGATGGGCTTCACCGTAAGACACGCTCACCGCCATTACCTCAACCTGCGGCTCGCTCAGCAGGTAAAGCAGCGCGCTTGTGCCGTCCGGGCTGCCGTCATCGTCGTACACCACCGGTAATCGGTCGATGCTCGCGTCAGGTGTAGGAGCCGTTTCCACGTGGTTGGTGTAACTCGATCGCTCCACAACCATGAACAGCAAGGCTCCCGCAAAGACCAGCACCGGAACCAGGAACAACCACACCATCCAGGAACGTTCGCGTTTGCTGGTCAGTGCGATCACCCCCAACACGATCGATAACACCATGCTCGCAAACATGGTCAGATCGTACACGGTTACCAGCAAGGATGGTCCCTCGAGGGGATTCAGCCCGAGCATGTTTACCATGATCATCAATGTGGCCAGAATTGCCAGACCTGCTGACCACCAGCCGGTCTTTGCTGCCGGGCGCTGAAAAAAGCCGGAGTGTCTGGTTTTACTCATTTCTCCCGTCCTTATTGCATTGGGAATTTTTTTTAAATCCCAATTCTAGTTGATTTGAACAACGGATTTTCTCTATTATAGCGCTTGAAATATATTGACCACTGAGAATCGTTTCAGTTTGTTGAAGGAGTGTGCAGGTTTGAGAAAAAACCGGTAGAAGCTGGATAGATTTCTGGTTCCTACTCAATCAACATAAGTTTCACCCTTGTTGCAGCCGGAACAGGTCGCCAACCACTTCCAGTCCCGCATGTTCACCGCTGCCCTCAAACAGCAGATCCTCGTCAAGGGACCTCAATTCCACATGCACCGAAGCGTTGAGGGTTTCCATGACCCTCGTTCCCATATCCACACGCGTTGGACCGCGCAGCAGGCCGCCTTCCACGCGTTGAGCTACTATGTTCAGCCGGTAACGGTTGTTGTAAAGCACCCAATTCACCCGGTCGTCGTTAATTATCAGGGAATCGATCTTGCTTCCTGTATACGTGGTAAACCTGTAGAGCTTCCCCTCGATCCACAGGCCGACGATGAAACCGCGGAAGGAACGCCCGATCCACGGGATGATCGCCACAGAAGCTGTGATGCAGGCATTGAAACCTTTGAAATGGTTGCTCTGGAACCACACCCAGGCTGCCGGGAAGGATTGCCCCCAATCCTTTTCGATATAACCACACCCACCACTGAAATCCATCTTTTGCCCATCAAGTGTTAGTGAACCTTCCAGGGCATGATCGAAACTTAAAACGCCGTGATAGCACTCCATGCGCGGCACCCAGGCATACCAGCCCATGATCCCGGGAGACCACAACCTCACCGGCCAGGGGTTGAGTGGTCCCAGCTGAAGCTTCCCTTTGAGTTGACCATAATGGTCATCAATGTTAAGCGATAGTGTATTTCCGTCAAAGTGGTTTTCGCCGATCTCCAGCGAAAAATGTGGAGGCCTGGTGATGAAATTCTCCAGTGGGTATTCATGGTATGTCGTCTTACCATCCACACCGTTCAGCACCTGGATGAAAGCGTGCGCGTCTTTTCCCAGGATGACCCCGGGAATGATGGCCACCTTGTGCTTTTCATCTGCACTAACCAGTTTATAATACCAGCCTTCAAAGAAGGGAGGTTTTTTATTCGTACCGTGGTATGAGCCTGGATTGAGTGTTGTCGAGATGGTCATGGGGGATTCTCCTTAATTGGAACTGCCAATTAACCTCTAAGCGATAGAAGTAAATCGTTCATCCTGTCATGAGCTAACCAAAGACAATTTCCGAATCCTCTGCTAACGGGATTATAAGCGAAAGTGCTTTTTTCAGAGGAATCTGTAAAGAGTCGCGGAGCATCCTGTAAGGACAAGGGAATTCAGATCAAAGGAATAGGGAATGATTAATAGAAAAGTGCCCCTCGCGGAGCATCCTGTAAGGACAAGGGAATTCAGATCAAAGGAATAGTAGGGACAGATTAAAAGAAAAGTGCCCCCAAGGGAATTCGAATCCCTGTTTTGGCCTTGAGAGGGCCACGTCCTGGGCCGCTAGACGATGGGGGCAAGTGCAAGGATTTTATCACGGTGAAATCGCAGTGTCAACGAAATCGGCTCTTAGCAGGATCTTTCGACAATCAATTGACGAAAGCACTCTGGCATGCTATTATCTTTTTACATTATTCTTCGTTCATTTTGCACATTAACATTCATCTTTTTTTTCATTTTTAGGAGCAATTATCATGTCGATCGATTTTATTTTTCGTATCATTGGGATGGTCATCCTGGCCGTTGTGGGGGGAATGCTGGGCAATCAGTTTGGCACAATGGCAAACACGAATCCGTCTGATTCCACCTTACCCGTGGACCAGTACCGCTTTCTTTTCGGGTTGATGGGGGCTTTGTTCGGCCTCATTCTCACCCCGTACTTCACCACCCGGCCGGCGCGGGCGATCCGTGGCAGTTTGGCGAAGGCGACAACCCAATCACTTGTAGCCTCCCTTCTCGGGTTGGTGGTAGGGTTGATCGTAGCCGCTCTGCTGGCGTTCCCATTGTCCCTTCTGCCTGATCCATTCGGCAATGTACTGCCTTTTGTCGGGGTGGTCTTTTTCGGTTACCTGGGGGTGGCCATCTTCAAAATGCGCCAGCAGGATATTTTCGGTTTCCTTTCCGCTCTGCGCGGGGGGTCTGCTGCGGGTTCAAAAGAAGGCGCGTCCGGCGCCGGCTGGGCGGAAAGCCGCACCATTCTGCTGGATACCAGCGTGATCATTGATGGTCGCATCGCGGATATTTCCCGCACCGGTTTCCTGCCGGGATCGCTGCTTATCCCCCGTTTTGTCCTGAACGAGCTGCAGTACATTGCTGATTCACCCGATAACCTGCGCCGGCAGCGCGGACGCCGCGGCATGGAAGTCCTTTCTGCGCTGCAGAAGGAACCCGCCATCCCGGTGCGCATCAGTGATATTGATGTTGAAGGTATGCGGGAGGTGGATGACAAGCTGGTGGTGCTGGCCCGGCAGATGCGCTGTCCCATCCTCACCAATGATTACAATCTCAATCGCATCGCCGAGCTGCAGGGCGTGACCGTTTTAAACATCAATGAACTGGCCAACGCGGTAAAATCCGTGCTCATCCCGGGGGAGCTGATGACCGTGCAGGTCATCCAGGAGGGGCGCGAAGCCGGGCAGGGAGTTGCCTACATGGATGACGGCACCATGGTCGTGGTTGAAAACGGCCGCGATTACATGGACAAATCCATCCAGGTGATGGTCACCAAGGTGCTGCAGACCGCAGCTGGACGCATGATCTTCGCCCGGCCGGATGAATCCACAAATTAGGTTACGAAACAGGATACTTTATGAAAGTCTACAATACGCTTTCCCGCACTGTTGAAGAATTCCGCACTCTTGAACCGGGCAAGGTCAAAATGTACGTGTGCGGTCCTACAGTTTACGCCAAGGCGCACATCGGTCACGCCATGTCGGCGCTGGTTTTTGATATCATCCGCCGATACCTGGAGTTCCGCGGTTATGATGTGCGGCATGTGATGAACTTTACGGATGTAGATGACAAGATCATCTTGCGCGCCAACGAAAAAGGGATGGATCCCTTCAAGCTGGGTGAAATGTATATTCATGAATTCGAAGGTCATCTGCAGGATTTCAACATTCTCCCGGCTACCGTGAATCCCCGCGCCACCCAGGAGATGGACCAGATACTCAATATGATCCAGGGACTGGTGGATAAGGGTTACGCTTACGCCAAAGAAGGTGATGTGTACTTCAGGGTGACAAAGAACGGTCAGTACGGCAAACTTTCAGGGCGTCGCATTGATGATATGCAGTCAGGCTACCGCATCGAAGTGGATGAACGTAAAGAACACCCTATGGATTTCGCGCTCTGGAAAGCCGCCAAACCCGGGGAACCCGCCTGGGATAGTCCCTGGGGAAAAGGCCGCCCCGGCTGGCACATCGAGTGCTCTGCCATGAACCTTAACCACCTGGGGGAGGAAATTGATATCCACGGCGGCGGCAACGACCTGGTCTTTCCGCACCACGAAAATGAGATCGCTCAGAGTGAAAGTTTCACCGGCAGGCAGTTTGCGCGTTACTGGATCCATAACGGCATGCTGCAGCTCAGCGGTGAGAAGATGTCAAAATCGGTTGGCAACCTGGTGACCATCGAGGAGTTCCTGGCCGGGCACCCGGCAGACGCGCTGCGCATGCTGGTGCTAAATTCAGGCTACCGCAACCCGCTATCTTATTCTGATGAGATCCTGGCGCAGGCCGAAAAGGCGATCGACCGGCTTCGTTCAGCGCTCAAAACCGCGCTGCCCAACGCAGCAGGCGCTTCAACTGACCAGGTGGAAGCCTTGGCACGCCAGGTGGAAAGTACTGAAACCGGATTTATTCAATCCATGGATGATGATTTCAATTCGTCGGGCGCACTGGCACAGCTCTTTGAGCTTGTCCGCGTTATCAACCAGGCGCGCGCTGAAAGCGCCACCAATGATCAGTTGGCTCCAGCCCAACAGCAGCTGCGCCGGCTCACCGGCGTGCTGGGGTTGACCCTGGAAAAGAACCGTGAGGTAGACCAGGCGGTCGATGGTTTTGTGGACCTGCTCATTGAGATCCGGCGCGAACTGCGTGCCAATAAACTATGGGAGCTTTCGGACAGGGTGCGCGACCGGCTGGCAGAACTGGGCGTGATGCTGGAGGACAGCAAAACGGGTACCTCCTGGCACTGGAAGTGATACTTAATTGAAGGAATGGATCGCGGGTCGTAACCCGGTGATGGAAGTGATGCAGGCGAAACGCCGCCAGGTGTTTCGTTTGTTGATTGCATCAGGTGTTGAGGAGCGGGGACGTATCAGCGAGATCTTGCGCGTAGCCGCAGACAACAAGATTCCTGTAGAACGGGTTGCGCGCGAACGCCTTGACCGCCTGGGCGATAACCCGCAGGGGGTTGCCGCTGAGGTCAGCGCTTATCCCTATGTGGAACTATTCGACATTCTCGATCTATCTCAAGGGCGTAATGAACCGTTGTTCGTCCTCGCCCTTGATGTCATTCAAAACCCGCAAAACCTGGGCACGTTGCTGCGCACCGCAGAGGCCGCGGGAGTGCATGGGGTGATCATCCCTCAGCACCGCGCTGCCGAGGTGACTCCTGCCGTCGTATCGGCTTCAGCCGGAGCTTCAGAGCATATGCTCATTACGCGTGGAAACATTACTCGCAGCCTCGAGCAGCTCAAGGAAGCCGGTGCCTGGGTGGTGGGTCTGGAGGAGGGTGGTGGTTCGCCTTCAGTTATCCCTCTGACCGGTCCGATCGTGGTTGTGGTTGGCAACGAAGGGGAGGGTATGCGAGCCTTGGTGCGTCAGCATTGTGATTTTATTCTCAGCCTGCCCATGCGCGGGCGCATCGAATCGCTCAATGCTGCTGTCGCCGGTTCCATCGTGCTCTACCAGGTGCTGCTGGCCCGGCAGAAAACCTCAGGCTGACGATGTTGTTCCGTGTTCTTGTATTTATTCTTCTACTGGCGGCGGGGTATTATTACGCGCGTAAGTTTAGGGGCAATCGCTTGAGTCTGTCACTGATCTCGATCCTGGTGACCCTGTTCCTGGTCGCGTTCTTCGTGCTTGGTAAAAAACTGTGGGCGATGTTCGGCTTTTCGATGTACCTGATGCTGATCCTCCTCGGCTTCACCGCGGGCATCCTTGCCGGTCTCAGCACCCGTAAAAAGAAACTGGAACAGACTAGTCGCGCTGTTCCAGCTCCGCAGCAATTGAGAGGCCCTGATTAGAGCCAGAGCACCCAAACCACCCACAAACCGATCATCAATATACCAATCCCCAGGCGGGTGATCACGGCAAATCCACACCCTTTCAGTATGCCACCGGCGGATTTTGCCCCTTCTTTCAGATCGCGCTTGCGGATCCATTCCACAATCAGGATGCTGACGGCGGCGAAGAGCAGGCCGCCGAAAGGCGGCAATATGAACGTGCCGGCGATCCCGGCGATCAAAGCTACAACCACGGCGACCCAGCTGGCGCCGGTTTTCTTGGCTTCTGCGCCCATTAAGAGGTTGTCGATCAGGTTGCCTCCAACCATCAATAGCGTAATGACCGCGAAGAGGATGCCCGATTGGAGTGAAAAGCCGGTGACAATGCCATACGCCAGGATGGCCAGCCAGATAATGGTGAGACCGGGGATGATGTAGAGTAGTAGACCGAGCAGCCCAATGGCCATGATCACTGCCAGGACTGGTACGAACCATGAGGAATTGGCGACGGCTTCCATAATTTATGCGATCACTTCCACACCGCCCATCCAGGGCAGCAGCACTTCCGGTACTCTGATCCTGCCGTCAGCGAGCTGGTTGTTTTCGAGCACCGCGATGAGTGTGCGTGGCATACCCAGGCCGGAACCGTTGAGTGTGTGAACCAGGCGGTTGCGCCCGCCGTCAGCAGGTCTGTACTTTATATTGGCGCGGCGCGCCTGAAAATCCGTTACATTGGATACTGAAGAAACTTCCAGCCACTCCCCGCAGCCGGCTGCCCACACCTCGAGGTCGTAGGTGATCACCGAATTGAACCCCAGGTCTCCGGTGCATAGCTGCTTCACCCGGTATGGCAGACCTAACAACGCGCAGGTTTCTTCGGCATCGGCGAGCATATTTTGCAGTTCGTTCTTTGATTCTTCCGGCGTGCAGTAAATGTACATTTCCACTTTGTCAAACTGGTGTCCGCGCTTGATGCCGCGCACATCCCTCCCGGCGCTCATTTTCTCACGCCTGAAGCACGGTGTGTAAGCGGTAAAACGCTGCGGCAGGCTGCTTTCATCAAGTACTTCATCACGGTACATGCCGGTGAGGGGAACTTCAGCTGTTGGCACCATCCACAGGTCTTCTTCAATATCGTGGTACAGGTTATCAATAAATTTCGGCAGCTGACCAGCCGCGAAAAGCGTTTCGGCTTTGACCATAAAGGGCGTGTAACGCTCTACGTAACCCTGCCGGGTGTGCAGGTCAAGCATCCAGGCGATGAGCGCGCGTTGCAGTCGGGCGGCTGGGCCGTTCAGGACGTAAAATCGTGACCCTGTCAGCTTCACCCCGCGGTCAAAATCGATCAAACCCATCTTCGGTCCCAGCTCCCAGTGCGGCAGAGGTTTGAATTTAAACTCGGGTAGTGTACCGGAGGTTCGCAGCACGATGTTCTCGCTCTCATCCTTGCCGATTGGCGTGGATGGATCAGGCAGGTTGGGAATCGTTGCGAGCAGCGCCTGCAGCCCCTCATCCACTTCCCTGGTGCTCTCATCAAGCTTCGCGATCTCTTCCCCCACCGTGCGCATCGCTTCGATCTTTTCCTGCCTGCCAGCGGGGTCTTTGATCTGGCTGATCTCCTTGGAAACTGCGTTGCGCTGCGCCTTGAGGTTTTCCACTTTCACCAGCAGGCTGCGTCTCTCAGTGTCCAACTTCAGCAGTTTATCCACCACGCTGGTATCCATTTGCCGGTCGGCGAGCGCTTTGCGCAATAGCTCAGGTTGTTCGCGGATAATATTGATGTCCAACATGTCGCACCTCGTGTTTAATGAATGACGCCCTCATCCGTTGTGCAGGACGAGGGGCGCGCTCGTGGTGCCACCTGCATTCGCTCCCGTTAGAGAGCCTCTTTGGGTTGATAACGGTTCCACCGGTCTCCTTACGGCACAATGCCCCTGCGGAGACGACCTGCCAGTATTGGCGATCGGGCTGGAATCTGCCGGGTATTCCTGCCGCATTTCACCATTCAGCGGCTCTCTGGGAGGATTAACCGGGTGAAGTTTCCCGAGCTGGTCTTGTGGTGTGATTATACCTTGCCGGAGAAGACTGTCAAGAAATATCAGCAGTACGTGTCAATCTTTCGAAAATGTGAGAAATTAAGAACTGTTTTGCGTTACAATAATTTCGACATGGACGAACTTGCTCTCGTCGCTGATGCCCTGCAAGGGGATGTGGATGCTTTCAACCGCCTGGTGCTGGCTTACCAGGATATGGCATTCAACGTTGCGTACCGCATGCTGGCGGATGAAGACCTGGCTGCCGACGCCGTGCAGAACGCTTTTCTCTCCGCCTACCGCAACCTGCGCGCCTACCGCGGCGGTTCCTTCAAAGCCTGGGTATTGCGCATGGTCACCAATGGTTGTTATGACGAACTGCGCCGCCAGAAGCGCCGCCCGACCATTCCGCTGGAGCCGGTCAATCCTGAGGACGGCGAGGAAATGGAATCAGCCGCATGGCTGGCCTCTGATGATCCCCAGCCTGAACAGGCCTTCGACCAGGCTGAGCTGGAACACGCTCTTCAGCACTGCCTTGAAAGCCTTCCGCCCGAGTTCCGCGCTGTGGTGGTGCTGGTGGATGTGCAGGGCATGGATTATGACGAGGTCTCACGCTCAGTGCGCACACCGCTCGGAACGGTGAAGAGCCGCCTGGCGCGCGCGCGTTTAAAGCTGCGCGATTGCCTGCAGCAGTATCAGGAACTTCTACCCCCTCAATTTCGTCTTACTGGTGGAGCACGCTGATGACTGAAAGATTGAATGACAGAGATTGGAGATTGATTTCAGCCTATCTTGACGCGCAGCTTTCACCTGTAGAAACAGAGCGAGTGGAGAAGCGTATCAAGGAGGACCTCCTCTTTAAGCGATCCCTGGATGAAATTGCTTATACAAAACGACTGCTCTCTGCTCTGCCGCAAAAGCGCGCCCCGCGAAATTTCACGCTAGCATCTGAAAAGGCACAAAAACCGCTGCGCGGCCTATGGCTTCAACCAGCGCTGAGTTTTGTTTCCATCGTTGCAACCGCCCTCCTGGTGGTGGTTTTCTCTTTCAACTACCTGGGTGCTGGTTCGGCCCGCCAGGCAGCAGCACCTCAGTCTGAAATGCTTGCTGCGGAAGCCCCGGCGGCTGAGGGTACCGAGCCGGTGATCATCAATTGGAACCCGGTGCTCGGTATGGGCGGGGGAGGCGGTGCGGCGGATGCAAAGGAAGTTTACACTGGTGGTGATGGCATCGGGGGCGCTGGCGGACCGGGCTTTCCGGTTGCTGAACCCGGTGTGGGCGGGGGAGAGTCCCTGGGGCCGCTGGAGCCCGATCCTGAAACCGTTGCTCAACCCGCACCGGTCGCCAGGGAGGAAGATTCCGCTGCTGATTCTGACCTTTCAACCCTCATCCTCGGTCTACCGGATGAAGAAACAGCTGGCACAGTGATCCAATCCACCCCGCTGCGTGAAGAACCGGCATCTCTGCCGCGCCGCGGTTTATCCTCGCCGATTCTGATCATGATCATCGCTGGCGCCACCGCCATCCTGGCGGGAGCTGCGGCACTCATTCTCCGTAAGATCACACATGCATAGCCACAACCGGGAGGGCTTTAGATTCTGCCCGAAATGCGCGACGCCTCTGCGGTTGATGCTGCAGATGGGAGAAAAACGTCCGTCCTGCCCGGCGTGCGGCTGGGTGCATTACGAGGATCCAAAGGTGGCGGCGAGTGTGCTGCTGCTGCGCGGGCGCGAGGTGCTCCTCGTGCGGCGTACATTGGACCCCTTCGCGGGAAAATGGAGCATCCCTGCTGGGTTCGTCAATGCTTTTGAAGATCCTCAAGCCGCCGCGCTGCGTGAGTGCCGAGAAGAGACCGGTTTGACGGTTGAGATCGACGAGCTTTTCGATCTGCTGGCCGGCCGCGAACACAGCCGCGGAGCGGATATTTTCCTCGTTTACCGGGCGCATGTGCTTAGTGGAACTCTCGCCGCCGCGGATGACGCTGACCAGATCGGCTGGTTCCCCCTGGATGAATTACCACCGCTGGCGTTTGAAACAACCCAACGTGTTCTTGCCAAGGCCCGCGCGTTCATTCCCTGAACAAACAAAGTGCCAGTTCACCTTCTTTATTCCCAGCTTCCAGGTTGGATATAACGCAGGGTGATAAAATGGTACAAAACCTGCATCCATTAACCTGCTAGTCGGAAAACACCATGGCCAAAAACGCGAAAACCCGCAAATCTTACGCCCACCCACCCAAGACTTCCAGGTCCTCGTCACGGCGAGGGCAGTATTCGCGTTCCAGCCTTACACTGGACCAGCGTCTGAACTTCATCGGCGGGGTGCTCGTGCTGGTTGGTTTCCTTTCGGTTGTGGCTTTGTTCTCAAAAGCCAACGGTCCGCTCACAGGTTGGATCGCGCAAACTACCAACCGGATCGCCGGCTGGGGCGGTGTGATCATCCCGCTGGTCCTGATCATTGGCGGCATTGTTCTGCTGCTGCGGCATTACGATAAGCTCCCGCGCATCTCTTACTGGCGCCTGGCGGGTATTGTTCTTCTTTATCTAAATGTGCTCGCCTGGTTTCACTTTATCTCTGGCGGTGGTTTTGCTGCCGCCAAAGCCGGGCAGGGCGGGGGTTACATTGGCGCTTTCTTTGATCGTATCCTGGCCAATTCATTGGGAGCGGCGGGAGAAGGGGTACTTCTTGTTGCCTGGTCGCTGGTTTCACTGCTCTTCATGCTTAATCTTCCCTTAGCAGAGATTGCAGCCAGGATCAATACGCTCCTGGAAAAGTTCAAAAAACCAAAAGAAGAGACGCCGCGCAAGCCGATGTTTCAATTTACCAAATCCAAACCTTACCGGGCAAAACGTGAACCTGTGATGGACCTGCCCGATGGCTATAAGCCGCTGACCACTGAAGAAGAAAACGCCGCGGCGATCTCGGTGATCGGGCACGCGGCATCGCGCGAGCAAAAGAATCTGGATGCCAGGGAAAAGCCCGCCCGGGTTCCGTCTGTTAGCGCTGAAACGACCCCGGTTGTGCATACCCGGGTGACCACTCCGCCGGCGCCCTGGCCGACCCCTACGGTAAACGAGATCCTTGATCCCGCCTCTCCCGCGACCGTGCAATCTCATTACGACCGGGACCGCGCTCGCATTATCGAAGATACCCTTGCGTCTTTTGACGCTCCTTCGCGTATCGTGGAAATTCAACGCGGACCCGCCGTCACCCAGTACGGGGTGGAACCCGAATTCATCGAAACCCGCAACGGCCGCACCAGGGTGCGGGTGGCAAAGATCGTCAACCTGGCTGATGACCTGGCGCTGGCGTTGTCGGCTCCCAGTATCCGCATCCAGGCGCCGGTGCCCGGTAAAGCCTATGTCGGCATCGAGGTCCCCAACTCGGAATTATCGCTGGTCTCACTGCGCGAGTTGATCGAAACAGAGGCCTTCAAGAAGGTCAGGTCGAACCTGCGTTTCGCCTTCGGCAAGGATGTGGCAGGTAAGCCCGTGTGCGCGGATCTGACTGCCATGCCACACCTGCTCATCGCGGGGACAACCAATTCCGGCAAGTCCGTCCTCGTTAATGCCATCCTCACCAGCCTGCTGCTCAACAATACCCCGCTTGACCTGCGTCTCGTACTGGTGGATCCCAAGCGTGTGGAATTGACAGGTTACAACGGTATCCCGCACCTCCTCGCCCCGGTGGTGGTGGATGCGGAACGCGTGGCTGGCGCGCTGCAGTGGGTGCTGCGTGAGATGGATTCCCGCTACAAACGTTTTGCCAAAGAGGGCGTGCGCAACATCCTGGATTTCAACCGCAAAGGGGTCGATCACCTGCCGTATATCGTTGTGGTGATCGATGAACTGGCTGACCTCATGCTGCTCGCCAAGGATGAAACTGAGCGCAGCATCACGCGCCTGGCGCAGCTGGCGCGCGCCACCGGCATCCACCTGATCATTTCAACACAGCGCCCTTCGGTTGATGTCATCACGGGTGTGATCAAGGCCAACTTCCCGGCGCGCGTCGCCTTTATGGTCGCTTCAAGCATGGATAGCCGGGTCATTATCGATAAGCCCGGCGCTGAAACGCTGCTCGGACGTGGGGATATGCTCTACCAGGCGCCGGATGCGCCTGCCCCTGTGCGGTTGCAGGGCGTTTATGTTTCGGACCGTGAGATCCAGCGCCTGGTGGATGCCTGGCGCCTCATCGTTGCCAACCGCCGGGCGCAGGGCGGAGATGACCTGGTCAACGCGACTTTTGAATTTCAGCCCCTGAATGTTCCTCTCAAGCAGCAATCTTTCTTTGGAGAGGGCTATCAGGATGGCGACCCGGTTCTGAACGAAGCCATCGAGATCGTGCGCAAGGAAGGCAAAGCCTCCATTTCTTTCCTGCAGCGCCGCCTGCGCATCGGTTACAACCGCGCCGCGCGCCTGATCGACACACTGGAAGAACAGAAGATCATCGGTCCCCAGCAAATGGGTTCTCAGGTTCGCGAGGTTTTAGATTACGGTGAATCAGCCGATGAACCCGTACCGGATGAAGAAGAAACGTAATAAACACGGGGGTTTATTTTTAATTCTGTTATTCAGATAAAAATGGTATAATAAATCATAATTGGTCAATACAGCCATCTTCACGGCCTGTGGATTTATTTTCCAGAAGGAGGAAGAATGTGCGACCAGGCGAACCTTATCACACTACGGCGTGCAGACCCTGAAAGTGTGATCCTTGACCTGTGCGGTTTTATCGGTTCCAGGTTCGAGCGGGCTTTTGAAAGCGCCGCCAGCGATTTACGGTCGATTCCCGTTCTGCGGGTTGTGTTAAATTTCAGCAGCGTGCAGGGCATCGATGGTTCAGGGCTCAAGCAGCTCTTGATCTTCTGCACCCTGATGCGCAAAGCCAACCGCAAGCTCGCGGCTTTCGGGGTAAATGAACAGGTGCGCCAGATATTTGAACTCACCAGGATGGAAAACCTCTTGCATTCATGTGAAAATGAATACCAGGCTGTCAGCAGGCTGGGCTAGCCATGGTGGAAGACCGGGTCAGTTTTCAGGTAAACAAGCCTGACCTGTCGGAAGGTCAATTGACCCTCGCCGGGGATTCAACCCTGCCGGCTGGTTTGTGTGCGATGGTGCGCCATCTCAAACTTCAATCTCCGGCGCAGGGATTCGGCGGGCTCGTGCTGCGGACTTACCGCGTCCGCCTGCCTGGTTCGAACCTCACCCCTCAACAGATATTCACCGCGTGGAAGGCAGGTTTCGCGGATTATTGGCCGCGCGGCAATTATTTCCTGCCTGCCACAGAGCATATCGAGACCGGCACGCTCGCTGTCATCCTCCTCAGCATGCCCCTGGGAATGCGCGTGGTCACCGCAGCCAGCGTGATCTACGATGACGAGACTTCATTTACGCTTTCGACCCTCCAGGGTCACATGTTCGCCGGCTGGATCACTTTCAGCGCTTTCCTCGAGGAGGGTGTTCCGGTCATCCAGGTGCAGGCGCTGATCCGCCCCGGTGACCCTTTGTATCACCTCGTTTTCCTTCTTGGCATCGGCCCCGCGGCAGAAGACAGGTTCTGGCGCGCGGTCCTTTCCAATTTTGCCCGCCGTCTGGGTCACGACCCCGCGGTGGAGCAGGTGAACCGTACCATTGATCCTTCGATCCAGTGGCGTTATTTTGGCAATATCTGGTACAATGCCGGCATCCGTTCGTTTCCGCGTTTTTTCGGACGTTCATTTGAAAGGATGCTCCATCGTCAGGGGCCGTATTAATTAATTTGGTTCAAAACCACTCAGGTACAACCGTATATGATGGCGTCATCGTCGGCAGCGGCCCCAACGGGCTGGCCGCGGCCATTACGCTGGCGCGCCGCGGACTGCGGGTGCTGGTGCTGGAAGCCAACGATACGATAGGCGGCGGCTCACGCTCGGCAGAGCTTACCCTGCCCGGCTTCACTCACGATGTCTGTTCCGCCGTTCACCCCCTGGCGCTCACCTCGCCATTTTTACAATCACTCAACCTCCCCGCGCATGGGGTGGAATGGGTTTTTCCGCAGCACTCCCTGGCGCACCCACTCGATGACGGCCGCGCGGTGCTGGTGAACCCCTCGCTGGCGCTCACCGCTGCCTCTCTCGGGGAGGATGCCGCGGCTTACTGCCGCCTGCTGCAGCCCCTCCTCGACCGCTACACCGACCTCATGTCTTACCTGCTCAGCCCGCTGCGCCTGCCGCGCTCTCCGTTCAAGCTCACCGGCTTTGGGCTGCATGCCCTGCGCAGCGCCCGCGGTCTTGCCGCGAGCACCTTCCGCACAGAGGAAGCCCGCGCGGTCTTCGCCGGCATGGCGGCTCACGGCATGATCCCGCTTGAAAACCCCGGCACAGCTTCGTTCGGACTGGTGCTGGCGCTTAGCGCGCACGCGGTCGGCTGGCCGGTGGTGAAAGGCGGGTCGCAGCGCATCGTAGACGCGATGGCTGAGATCCTGCGCGAGCTGGGCGGCGAGATCGTCACCGGTCAGAGGGTCGCCCGCCTCAACGAGCTTCCACCTTCGCGCGTGCAGCTGCTGGATGTTTCACCAAAAGACCTGTTGACCATCACCGGCGAGGTCCTGCCCGAACCTTACCGCGGCAGCCTGCGGCGCTACCGCTACGGCCCCGGGGTCTTCAAGCTGGATTGGGCGCTTTCTGAACCCATCCCCTGGGCGAACCCCGCCATCGCCGGGGCTGCCACTGTGCACCTGGGCGGCACGCTGGAGGAGATCGCCGCTTCAGAGCGCGATGTCGCCGGCGGTCGTCATCCTCAAAACCCCTATGTGCTGCTGGTGCAGCCCAGCCTGTTCGATCCCTCCCGCGCGCCGGCGGGCAAACACACCGCCTGGGCGTACTGCCATGTGCCCAACAACTCCACGCTGGATATGCGCGCGGTCATCGAGAACCAGGTGGAGCGCTTCGCGCCCGGCTTCCGCCAGGTCATCCTGGCAGCTCAATCGCGCAACGCCGCCGGGTACGAGAGCTATAACCCCAACTACGTGGGCGGAGACATCAACACCGGCGCCCAGGACCTGGGGCAGCTTTTCACCCGCCCCGCGCTGCGCTGGGATTCCTACCGCACGCCGCTTCAGGGGGTTTACCTTTGTTCTTCTGCCACGCCTCCCGGCGGAGGGGTGCACGGCATGTGCGGCTACCACGCCGCCCGCAGCGCGCTGAAGCACGAATTCAAGCTCTCCAGCTGAACCACTCCTCCCCAATTCCCCAATTGCTCGACTCTGGCAGGTAACACGGTTTCAGTTTACCTGTATAATATTTTTGCACTCTCATACAAGCCCATCCGGGCAACCTCATATCGCAACGATTCATCACAGCATATTGCCGCTTCTCTGCCTCCCTGCCGTGAATGAAGAGGAAAGGTGTTCCATGCGCAAGCGTAAAGTGCTCATCGTTTTCGTGCTTTTTTTGCTGGTCTCATTCATCACTTCCTGCCGCTTTGATACTTCATCGCTTCCCGGGTTCCTTTCAAAGGATACAGCGACTTCCACCGTGACCGCCACGTTTACCCCGCTGCCCGCCTACAATACTTTCACCCCCACGAATACACCATTACCCACCGATACGCCTATGCCAACGCCGACCCCCGCGGTATTCATTTCGCCCTGCGCCACCCTGGAGGATTGTCCGTATGCCGCGAGCATCCGGGATTTTGTTCCGGAAGACGCGGACGCGGGAAGCGTGCTCGAAGCCCGGGTACCGTTCGACACGCCGTTGTTCATATACTATGGCTGGGTAGCGTTAGACGACGCGACCCTCGAACAAAACATGAAAGAGATGAAATTTTTCTTCGAGATTGATGGGAACTCCTACCTGAATGAAGCGGACATCAAAACTTCGTACACACCGGATGCTAATGATCCTTCATTAATCTACTCGAGCGTCAGCCTGGGGTACATTCTCGAAAATTGGAAGATCGATGAACCTCACACGGTGCGCATCGGGTTCAGGTTTGAAAACGAGGTGTTTGACGGCTGGGAGACTTACCCCGCAGGCACAACCTTTGAAAATACCTTCTCAGTCATCCCGGTACCGCTGCCCACCGCCACATCCACAACCGCGCCCACCAACACCTACATCCCGCAGCCGACCGCCGTGCCGCCCACGCCAACGGTGGCGTGTGAACTGGGCACCACCATCAACATCAAGAATGACACCGGCGGGCAGGTGACCATGTACCTCACCGGGCCGGCCAAGTACACCTTCTACATCGCCGCCGGCACCCGCACGCTCGAGCTCTGCAGCGGTAATTACAGCTACACGGCCTACGGTTGCGGCGGGGCTTCCACATCCGGCAGCGCGGGCGACGGAGACGAGATCGAGTTCTGGTGCGAATGAAGCAGGGCTCGCGTTATTGATCCGCGCATCCCGCGGTCGATAACCGTCGGTACCTCCTGGTGCGTCCTTGCCGCGAGACAGCGGCGTGTATTCCCATCCATTCATACTGTCAACCCGGTTAGGGGAATACCGGTCTTTCTTAAGGTATACTCCTGCCTATGTTGAAGAATGCTGATCTGAAGCGCAGGCTGAACCTCGCCGCGGGGTTGTTCTTTCTCGTCCTCGGCGCGCTGGGGGTCTTCATCCCTGTGCTGCCCACCACACCCTTCCTGCTGCTCGCGGCCGCCTTGTTCATGCGCAGTTCGCAGCGCCTCTATCTTTGGCTCACCAATCACCGCGTGTTGGGTTCTTTCATCCGCAATTACCGTCTCTACCGCGCGGTGCCGCTGCGCTCAAAGGTGGTGGCGCTCGTTTTTCTCGTCCTCACCATCGGCTACTCCGTGATTTTTGTCATCGGGAACTGGTGGCTGCGGGCGCTGCTGCTGCTGGTGATGATCGCGGTCTTCAGGCATATTCTCAGGCTTAAGACGCTCACACCTGAGATGCTGGAGGATATCCGGCGGCGTGAAAGCGTTGACCCGTCAGCGATGGCCGGTGATCCCGGAATCGCTGCGGATTGACCTCTGATGGGGGATCTTTCCGGCAGTTTGATTGACAACAACTGACCTGCTCACTGTATAATTTATCTATAAATTGCCTCACTGGTTCTCGAGGTTCACCTTTTCATAGTCTGGATCATAAGCGAGGCCTCCATGGTTATCAGACCTGCTTTCCGCTTTCTCGTGATTTCCCTTTTGCTTTTTTCAATGCTGGGCTGCGCCTTAACGGATGTGGTCAGCGGCATTATCGGCGGCCGCGCCGGCGGGGAACCCACTGCCCAGCCGCCCATCTACATCATTGTTGAGAGCGAACCGACAGCTCCCCCTGCGCCGGTTGCAACCGCCGCGCCCACTCCCACCGCTGTCACGCTGCCAACCATCACCCCTTCTGTTCCGGGCGGGTTGGTTCTGGCGCCCTGCGTTGACCGTATGACCGACTGCTACGGAGCGACCTCGTACATTTCCTTCATCGAGATCGGCGGTTCCAACGAGGAATCCTTCAACATGCCCTCTGATACGTTGTTTTACATCAGCGTGTCGTGGAACGCGGTGGATGAAGCCACCCTGCAGCAGAACCTGCAGCACATCCGCTTCATTCTTGAGATCGACGGTCAGGACTGTTTTGATGAGGAATTCACCTTTCTTGAGTCCGTGCCCTACATCCTGGATGAGAGCCAAATTGACAGCCAGAAAACCATGAGCGCCGCCATTTCAGGCTGGGCGCCGCAGCAGCCGCACACGCTGCGCTTTGGTTACGAGGTGCTGGCGGATGTCAACAACGGCAGGTACAACTTTGACACCGGTGAGTTCTTCGGGTATATCCTGCACATCTGCCCTGACGGCGGCTGCCCGACCGCACCTTGATGTAACGGGTGTTTTGGTATAGATCCTGCCTCCTGGAGGATGAACCATGAAACGTACAACAGTCTTTCGCCTGATCCTGATCAACGGATTACTCCTGGGGGTGCTGGGATGTAACCTCACGGATGCCCTCGGCGGCGGCAATAGTGAGGAGAAGGCACCAACTTCTCCGGTGGTTGTTTACGTCACTGCCACCCCGGGTATGGCAGCTGCGCCGGTGCTGGCGCCTACCATCACCCCTCCCGCACCGACTGTTGCTCCGGTGTCAGCCTCAGCAGGGCTGACCGTGGTGCCCTGCCCGACGCTTGATGATTGCCCCGGGGCGGTATCCGCCCGAGATTTCTACGACGTGGGCGAACCACCTTTTGAGTACACCTTTGATATCCCCGCCGAGATACAGCTCGCTGTCGGCACCGGTTGGAGCGCGATTGACCCGGCTACCCTCCTCAGCAATCTGACCAAGATGGATTTCTTCTTTGAGATCGATGGCCAGGACTATTACAGCGACCTGTATACCGTTACCTCTCTTGAACCAGACCAGGATGACCCGACGAAGTTGAACGGCGTCTTTTACCTGAACGTTGGCATCTCAGGCTGGGTGCCGCACCAGCTGCACACGATCCGCATCGGCTACGATGTCACCGCCCCGATCAACGACGGCTGGGATGATTACGCGGCCGGTTTCAAAGTCGAAAAGATCCTCCACGTCTGCCCGGATGGCGGCTGCCCAATTCAATAACCTGGTCCGGATAAATGCGCACCACCAGCTACGGGTAGGCAATAAATTCGAAGGACTCGCCTTCCGCGTTGACCGCCTCGCCAGAAACGCTGCTGTAATCCTCACTGACCGTGCCCTCGATCGTGCCGTATGTCGCCCACTCCTCGCCAAGGAAGGTGCTGCCTGCGACGCCCTCGTAGGTGGCGGTGATCAGCCGGTTCGCTGAGAGGAAGCCACCACTGACTTCGGTATTCATATAAGATTCTCCCGAGACGCTGAAAGCACCCGTTACTGAGCCTGTCTGGAAGTCAATGGTCATCTCCAGCGGCACATCTCCGATAACTGCTCGGTAGGTGATCGGTTCGCGGGGCAGGGAGGAAACCATGGTGATCTCAGGCGCCGGAGCTACGGGGGGTTGAGCTGTTGGCTGCCCTTCAGGCTGCCCTGCAGGTTGTTCCACCGGCGCGCAGGGGCCGGGCTTTTCGCCGCTGACCGCCGGGGCGAACAGGTCAACGCTCACCGCCAGGTCCACATTATCACTTGAGTTCGCGTTTAACCCGAGCGGGTAGGGGGATACGGCGTGGGCGTAATCTGTGATGCGGTCACCGTTGGTATCACCCAACTCCCAGTAGTAACACCAGGTGTAAGTGCCCAGCGGCAGGCTGAGGTAGCTGCTGGGATTGCCCCCCGGAAATGCCACCGTGGAGGTATTGGCCGGAACACCCGGAGTGCCATCCGGCAGGGTGTATGAGGCGGGCATCACGGTGTAAGGCAGGCGCCCCAGGTTGCGGAAGCGCACCGGTTTCTCGCCCAGCCCGGCGCTGCTGGAAGGGGGCGCGGAGGTGATGACGATGACCACGGGGGTAGGGTCTTTTGCTGAAGCGATTCCACCCCCAGGGAGTAATGTTCCCGGGGGTGGTTTTTTTTGATCACAGGCGCTTACCGTGATGACCAGTGTGATGACCATCAGCCACGAAAGAGGTTTCCACAGTTTGCTCATGTTCCCTCCTGTTCACCCGCTGTTATTGTGAACCGCGGCAAATCAGGCAGCGCCTACGAATCCACGCCGTACTTGCGGCGGTTGCGCGCGCGGATGATGAGCAGCACCACCAGCGCGGTATAGAAGAACCCCAAAAAGAATACGCCCAGCCACACCGCCAGCGCCAGCAGCGTGCGCTCGCTCGCTTCCCCGCTGACCGGGTCGAGGCAGTACATGCGCACCTGGTTGGATTCGCCGTCGTACCATTCTTCGTAGGTCATCTCAGTGCCGCGCGGACAGACCACAAAGGCGGTGGACCCAAAGAAGGCACGCGGGAAGATGGCCGCCAGCGCACCGGCCGGCCCGCCGAAGCCGACCACAGCGATGAACGCCGCTTTGAGCACCACCTGGAGCAGGCTGTTGCGCGCCGCGTTTTCCTGCGGCTGCTGAAGTTTGATCGTGTTCATCGCATTTATTATGGCATATTTCGCCGCGTTGAGCAGCCGCTTCTATACCAGTAATTTACCAGCCCGGCGGGCGCGCGCCTATAATGAGGACCAGCTGCCCGTTGGACAACGGGCGCGCCTTCTCCTCCTTTGATTTGCGGAGCGCGGGCGGGATCTGCCGAAGACCCGCCCGTGTTCTGCTTAATCACTTTGCTGCGTACGCGGCGCTCAACCGGGCAGCCCGCGCGCGTCTGCCCAGAAGCTGGTGAGGAGGAAGACGATGACCGCCAGGCCGAAGACGACCGATATGTAAACCAGCAGCGCGCGCTCTTTGAAGCGCACCAGCGCTGAGAGACCGCTCACCGCCGCCATGACGGCCGCCGCGATGGCCAGCGCGCCGGCGGTGCTGATCAGCGCGTCAGGGAGGACGCCGAGCCGCTCGCCGAGCAGGTAGAGCAGCACAAAGACCAGGATGGCGCCAAGCGCCAGCCCGGCGGACCATTTACCCGGGCGCGAAACCGGCAGGATGGGGAGTTTCATCGGGCACCTCGCTTTCGGTAATACAGGTTGCTGTATATATCATACACCTTTCAGGTATGGGTGATGCATGAACCGCGACCAGAGAATGGGGTTGCGCGGCTGGCGACCGGATACCCGTTACCCGTCCTTGGTAGCGCTTTCGTCAGCCCGGGGCTTTTTGGCGAGCCCGGCGCGCAGTTTCTCCGCGGCCGTGTGGTCGCCGCGGGCTTCAGCCTGCTCGATGAAGAATTCGAGGAAGGCGTCAACCGTCTGGCGGACGGCTTCTTCGCGCGCCAGGTCTGGGTCAGGGCGGAAGTAGAGGCGCTGGCGTTTGCTCATGGGCGCCCCTCCCGGCGACGGTGGCGCAGGCGCAGCAGGCGCAGTTCCAGCCCCAGCAGGGCGGCCAGTCAGCGGCTGGGCTCGCGATCGATGGCGAGGCGCAGGCGGCGCGCGCGGGCGACCGTGCAAAGAGCCCCGCAGACGCGGCAGCGCAGCCGCCTGGCGGCGCCGGGCTGACGGAAGTAGACTTCTGTTTCGTTGTATAACATGTGTTTGCCTCCTGAGGTAGAGTCATCAGGAGCGCGCGGGCAGGGCGGGGTAAGGGCGGGGGTATAAAGACGGTTTAAAACAAAAACGGAGCCTATGTTTCGGGGGTGGTCTCCCGTACATCGAGAGCGAACTCTCTGGGCACCGCTGCCGTCTCCGGGCCGGTTGCCAGTCCGCGTGATGCGGACGTTCCTGATGCTGAGGGAATTGTACCACAAGAGGGGAGGGAGGGATCGACACCAGGCGGGTAACACGAAATACACGAAAAGGACGAAAGACACGAATTCGAAGGTAGGTCGCTATTACGTAACACTGATAACACAGATAACAATGATATAAATCTGGATCATGCTATGAAAAACCAAAATATTTAAAAAAAACAGTTTGTGCGTCCTACAAAATTAGATCGCGTTGAGGTTCAGGGAATAATAAAGATTATGGCTCAGAAAATGTAATATCTGTCTAAATTTCAGAAAAGCCGATATATTTAAGATAATCGTAGGTTGGGTCATAGAAATCTGGAAGTCTTGTAGGATCATTTTCATCACCAGAAGGAATGACAATAACCATTCCTTGTCTAGCTCGTGTCAAGAGGACCCGATAAGCATTCTTTAGATAAATTTGCCTCTCAGGTTTTCTGATTTGATTCCACTTTGTCCCGCAAAATGAAAGGTATTGCCAACCTTTTTTTGTGTAACGAAAGTCACCATCCCAAATGACACAGGCCCAATCAAGTTCGAGCCCTTGGATTTGAAACTCAGTAGCTACATCCTCTAGGTAGTATGAAGAGCGAACATCATCTTTTCCATCCAAAAACCAATGAATTGGATCAATATTAAACCGAATATCTACTGCATAAGGCTTTAATCGATAAGCTTGAGAAGAAACAACCATTCCATATCTTTCTGAACCCCTTGCCTGTTTTCTTAGCCATTCTTTTGCTTTTGTTAATTCCCTAGTTATCACAATCGGGTAGTCTTTCTGGAGATCCTTAAAAGTTTTTTTTGCTACATCGGGTTGTAGGTCCAAAAGTTGTTTTACTAATGAAGAAACATTTTCATTTCTGAATGAGCGCATCGATGTGGATAGATGTAAATCATCGTCGATATTAACAGTAATGTTAGGATGAATCTCATCAAGAATTTTTCCTGCCCCGTATTCAGTATCTTTTAACCTCGACGATATGTAAATATTCCAATCTGTAAACGATTTGTTCAAGGAATTTATCCATTCGGTGATTCCCGCTTCTCCAATATTGATTTCTTGACCACCACCAACCAAGCAAATAATTACTGCCCAACCTGAGTGTCGGTTGAGACATGAAATTAGAAACTCAGGTTCTGATTGAGTAAAATTAGGGATGTGCTTCTTTCTCTTCATAAAACTTGCGGTCTGTTCAAGGTTCCATGCACGTTGAGCTTCATCGAAGATGGCAATGTGTTCTTTTGGTTCTCCTGTATCGATTAAGTATTCATCGCGAAAGTGATGTACATTTTGGATAAATGCCTTAACCTCTCGCCTTGCTTCGCCAATTTTCTTCTTCTTACCTTTTTCTTTTTCTTGATTTACTTTGTTACGTGCCAGCGCTTCCCGCAGTATCTCAACAAGTGGTCCATTACCAGACAGAAATACACTTGTTAAATCCTTTTCGTTTACATTATTCTTTGTTGCTACATTTAAACCCACAAGTGTCTTGCCCGCGCCTGGTACACCTGTAACAAAACAAATGGATTTTTTGGCGTTCTGTTTACTAATCTGAATAATTTTCGAAATTGCATCAGTAGTCTCTGATAAGTTCTTGTGACCTGCATCACTTCTAGATATTTCTTTTACGGTATGACCATTGTATAAAGCCATCGCTGCTTCAATGATTGTAGGTGTTGGCTGATACCTGCCAGAATTCCACTTTTCTGCATCAATATCATCTTCATTGCTGACAGAGAGAACATTTCTAATTATTTCTTTCAAGGTGGTGGGTGTAGCATTAATGGGAAACATTAAGTGGTCATCATGATAAGTAAATGTCAAAAAATACTTTGTCTCGAGTGCTTTGGTTGATATTAAGATTGGGGCAATACACACATCGTGACTGGTTTCGTGAAAATTTTTAAGATCTAATGCATAGTCCCAAACTTGATCTATTGCATACATTGGGAACTCACGTTCTCCGACTTTGAACTCAAGCACAAATAAAACTGCTCCGATCAATAAAACAACATCAATTCTCTTTCCCATGCGCGGGATTGCATACTCAAAGAATATGTGACCTCGATAATCTTTCAAAGCTTTTTTGAGAATTCGAATCTCTTCTATCCAGGCATCTCTTTGTGTTTGTACCAAATCAAAATCATTGTTTTGGGTTAAGTGACCCAATAGTTGCCTTGAATCAAGGTATAAGAATTCTTCAATAGTACCTGAGTAGAAATCTCTCTTCATAACTCACCTTTATTTATTGCCACTAGTCTGATCTTTCTTCATAAAGTATACATAAAACCAAAAATCAGTGGCAGTCTATCGGATCATCTCTTGACAAAATAGAACTAATGGTCTATATTTAAGCTTGTGTCTAAGCTTGTGACAATCGTTTTCCACTCGTTATACCCCGACCTTACAAAATCCGATTTGTTTCTATTCGTTTTCTTAGTTAACGAAACCATGATGTCCTTATTACAAACAAAAAGGCGCGGAGTTATCCGCGCCCTGCCTAATCACAACTCTCGGCTCTCTACTCTCGAGCCCCTACAATCCCGCTGCGCTCCTCAGCGCATCCGCTTTATCGGTTCTTTCCCATGAAAATTCGGGCAGCTCGCGGCCGAAGTGGCCGTAGTTGGAGGTGAGGCGGAAGATGGGGCGGCGCAGGTCGAGATCCCTGATGATGGCGCCGGGGCGCAGGTCGAAGTGCTCGGCGACCAGGGCGGCGATCTTCTCATCGGGGATGGCGCCGGTGCCGAAGGTCTCGACATTGATACTGAGCGGGCGCGCCACGCCGATGGCGTAGGCCACCTGGATCTCGCAGCGGGCGGCGAGCCCGGCGGCGACGATGTTCTTGGCGGCCCAGCGCGCGGCGTAGGCGGCGGAGCGATCCACCTTCGTGGGGTCTTTGCCGCTGAAGGCGCCGCCGCCGTGGCGGCCCATGCCGCCGTAGGTATCGACGATGATCTTGCGCCCGGTGACGCCGGCGTCGCCCATGGGTCCGCCGATGACGAAGCGCCCGGTGGGGTTGACGTAGATCTTGTGGCGGCCGTCGAGCAGCTCAGCGGGGATGGCGGGGTTGATGACGTGCTCGATGACGCCCTCGGTGATGTCGGCGTGCGAGACATCGGGCGCGTGCTGGGTGGAGATGAGCACGGTATCCACGCGCACGGGCTTGCCGTAGGCGTACTCCACGGTGACCTGTGATTTGCCGTCGGGCCGCAGCCAGGGCAGGGTGCCGGCCTTGCGCACCTCGGCCAGGCGCTGGGTGAGGCGGTGCGCCAGGTAGATGGGCATGGGCATGAGCACGGGGGTTTCATCGCAGGCGTACCCGAACATCATGCCCTGGTCGCCGGCGCCGATCTCGTCCAGCTCCTTCTCGCTGATCTCGCCGCCCTTCGACTCGAAGGACTTGTCCACGCCCAGGGCGATATCCTGCGATTGCGAGGAGATGGCGGAGAGCACGCCGCAGGTGTTGCCGTCAAAGCCTTTTTCGGAGGAGTCGTAGCCGATGCCGTTGACCACCTGGCGCACCAGGTCGTTGAAGTTGACGAAGGCGTTGGTGGTGATCTCGCCGAGGATCATTACATAGCCGGTCTTGGCGGCGGTCTCGCAGGCCACGCGCGAACGCGGGTCCTGTTTGAGGCAGGCGTCGAGCACGGCGTCTGAGACCTGGTCGCAGAGCTTATCGGGGTGGCCCTCGGTGACCGATTCCGAGGTGAATTTGAAACTGGGGTTCTGCATGAAAGAGCTGCCTGACATGTTTTATTCTCCTGTATTAATAAGATGTTGCCCCGGACCGGTAAACTCGAGGGGCAACATGAGGTTGGGCTGCCCTCTATCTTCCAGATCATTTTCCTGCCGGAATTGGCACCATGTCGCAGTTTCCTGTTCCTGGTTGCCGAGGCTTCATCGGGCCGGTCCCTCCGCCTCTCTGGATAGAAGTGCCGTTTTAGGGGCTATTCAATTGCAAACAGTTTATCACTTTGGGGGGCGCGTGTCAAATGGAATTGCAGGGAATAGTGATTTGAGAATAGTGATTTGAGAATAGTGATTAGGGATTCGTGAATTGTGATTGGTACCTGGTTACTGATGACGAATCACTGATCACCCGTTGCGAATCACTGACATCGGCTTACCCGGATGGCGGATCAGTGACAGGCGGCTCGGAGGGTTCGGTTGCCGGCGGTTCGGTGGGAATGACCACGGGAGTATCAGCCGGCGGGGGGTTTTGGGGTTTGGACGTGGGGGCGGCGGGTTCGGCGGTTTCAGTGATGGTGGGTGTGGGGGTGGCCGTGGGCCGGGGGGTGGGCATGGGTGTGTACTGCGGCAGTGTGCCGGCGTCGCCCTGGGCTATAACAAATTCCTGCGAAACCCAGCAGTCCTCCACGAGCTGTTTGGGCACGCGCACCAGGAAGAAGCGGTCGGTGCTGTCGCGGGCGAGCGCCTGCACGATATCTCCGGATTTTAGGATGGTGACGCCCCTAAAGGAGGTATCAGGTCCGCTGCGGCAGTAAGCGCCCATCTCCAGCTCCACGACCGTGAGCTTGACGATCTGGCTGGCGGGGAGGGCGGTGGGCAGCTGGATATCGCTGAAGAAGAGCGTGGCGGTGGCGAAGGGTGTTTCAACCCGGGCGGTGGGGGTGCGCGTGGAGAAGTCGTGCGGCTGGTAAGCCTCCCGTGTGGCGTCAGGCACGAAGGCCTGGATCATCTCAGAGATCCTGGCGGGGGCGCCGAAAATGAAGAACATCGCCAGCAAGCCCGCGCCGAAAACCGCGAGGGCGGTCTTGATGAAGATGGCGCGGAACTCCGCCGGGTCGCGCTCCCAGCGGCGGCTGATGGGCAGGCGAGCGGGCGCGGGCTTGTTGATGATGGAGCAGTTATTGTAGTTCTGCGAGAGACAGTAATCGCGCTGCTGCTGGCGTGAAGGCACGCAGGCGGGCCTGCAGTGCAGGCAGTAGTTGATCTCAGAGGGGAAGTTGGTGGTGGTGGTGGTGTCATCGAGCATGCCCAGGTGCGGGCAGGTGAAGGTGAAAGGCGCGGCTTTGGCGGCGGATTTTGGATTGCTGCTCATTTACTTCCCGGCGACGATGTGATCCCCGGTTTCCCCTCTCTGTAGCGCCGACCACAAGCCTCCCTGGATGTGCGAGGGAAGTGGTCAGTGCTAACCTGTAAATTGAAGTGAACAGTCTTCGCTGGGGATATGATACAACAAATCGCGGCAGATGTATAGTGGGAAAACCTTACAATTTGAAATTGAGGAGGTCAGCGGGGTTGTCAGGCGTCTTTGCGGATGCTGAAGGTATCGAAGTCACGGGCGACGGAGGTGTTTTCAAAGACGGCCTGGGCTTCGGCGAGGATGTCTTTATCGCGGTAGCGGCGGCTGAGGTGGGTGAGCATGAGTTTGCCGGCGCCGATGCGCGCGGCGAATTCCCCGGCCTGTCGGGCGGTGAGGTGGGCGTACTGGCGCGCCATACCGGCTTCCTCCTCCAGGTAGGTGGCCTCGATCACCAGCCCGTCAACGCCGCGCAGCAGCTCTGCGAGCGAATCGGTTTCGCCGAGGTCGCCGATCGCGGCCAGGCGCGCGCCGGGTTTGAAGGCGCCGGTGACCATGGCGGGGGTGATCACCCGCCCGTCTTCGAGGGTGACGCTATCCCCGTTGACGAGCCTGCCGCGCAGCGGTCCGGCGGGCACGCCCAGTTCATCGGCAGCCTGCGCTAAAAAGGGCTGGCGGCCTTTCTCCTCGAAGAGATAGCCGTAGTTATCGGGTCCGCGGTGGTTGACCGGGAAGGCGCTGATGGTGAAGGCCGGGGCTTCAAAGATCAGGCCGGGGGTGACCGGTATCAGGTCAACCGGCATGGGCGGGCGCGCGCCGCGCAGCACCACGCCGTGCACCAGGTCGCTGATGCGTTCAAGCGCGCCGGCGCCGCCGTAGATCTCGAGGCGGTCGATGGTCTCCCAGCGCATGAAGGTGGAGAGCAGCCCGCCGAGCCCGAGGATGTGGTCGAGGTGCCCGTGCGTGATGAGGATGCGGTTGAGGCGCTTGAAGCCGATGCCTGATTGCAGGATCTGCCGCTGCGTGCCCTCTCCGCAGTCGACCAGGAAACGGTGCTCGTCGTGCTGCACCAGGTAGGCGGGGAGGTTGCGTTTGGGGGAGGGGGCTGAGGCTGAGGTACCGAGGAAGATGATCTCGAACAAGGGCGGCGTCCTTTCAGATGTGCTCTTATTTTACCCCAAGTTGGCGGGGGCGGCCGCGGGGTGTGAACTGGCACGAAGCTTGCAATTAAGGGGATACGGCGAATATTAAGCCGCGGCCGCGTGAACGGCTGTTCAGCACGCGGGCGGGTGAAACGGAGAGGTGACCATGGAATTCGAGAGTGTGAGCATCAGAAAACCGGAGGATATCAACTTCATCCTCGGGCAGTCGCATTTCATCAAGACGGTGGAAGATATCCACGAGGCGCTGGTGGCGGCGGTGCCCGGCATCAGGTTCGGGCTGGCCTTCTGCGAGGCTTCGGGCGCCTGCCTGATCCGCTCGAGCGGCACAGATGAACCCCTGACCCAGCTGGCGCGCGAGAACGCCATGAACATCGGCGCCGGGCACTGCTTCATCCTGCTGCTGGGCGAGGGGTACTTCCCCATCAACGTGCTCAACACGGTCAAGAACATCCCCGAGGTGTGCGGCATCTTCTGCGCCACCGCCAACCCCACCGAGGTGATCGTGTACGACAACGGTCACGGGCGCGGCATCATGGGCATTGTCGAAGGAGAAGCGCCCAAGGGGTTCGAGACCCCCGCGGATGTGCGCTGGCGCGTGGACTTTTTACGCAAAATAGGATACAAGGCCGGTTGAGGGTGACCCGCCGCCTGGAGCATAAGGAGCTAATCATGAAAAAACTCATCCCTGTACTGATCATACTCGGCCTGGCGCTTTCAGCCTGCGGGAACTTCCCGCTCAGCCGCAATAACGAAGCCGAGACCGACAGCGACATGGCCACGCGCGTGGCCGAGCTGCTGGCAACGATGACCACCCCCACGGTGGAAATGGTCTTCCCGGACACACCCACCCCCATGCCGCTGCCGGCGACCGAAGCACCGCCCGAGCCCGCCGCGCCGACCGCCACGCAGGAGCCGCTGGAGCTGCCGGCGACCGAGACCCCGCTGGTGGTGGAGGAAACGCTGAGCACGGATCAAGCTGGCACACCCACGGCCACGGCGGCGCCCGCGCTGCCTGAAACCGACCCGGCGCGTAAGCTGGGCAATCCCACCAGCGTTGATCCGCTGGACAGCTACGAGAAGTGGGCCTGGCCGACCAGCAGCGATGATTACCTCAAGGTGAACTTCAAAGACGGCTACCTGGAGATGACCGGGCTGACCACGATGGCCGGGTGGCGCCTGCCGATGATCTCGCAGCAGACCAATACCTACATCGAGCTCACGGTCAACTCAGGCGCCTGCCAGGCGAAGGATTCATACGGCATCATCTTCCGCGTGCCGGTGTTCAAGGAGCCGACACAAGGGTACTTATATGAAGTAACCTGCGACGGATACCTGCGGTTGTGGGAGTGGAACGGGAAAGCCAAGCCCAAGGGCGAAGCCGAGGTGCTGATCAACTGGAAGGAGTCCACAGACATCAAGGCCGGCGCCAACCAGGTGAACCGCCTGGGTGTGATGACGGTGGGCAAGAGCCTGCGCATCTACGTGAACGGTGTGCCCCAGGGGGAGGTGAGCGACTCCTCCTACCCGGCGGGATTCTTCGGCGCTTTTGTGCGCTCGGTGACCACGTCCAAGTACACGGTGAAATTTGACGAGATGAAGTACTGGGAGAACCCGGCGCAGTAACGGTGACATGAAAGACATCCAACGCGGAGCTGCCTTGCGCTGCTCCGCGTTTTACATCTGCCGGCGGCGTGAAATTGACGGCAGAACCAGCACGAAAACGGCTTTCAGGCTAAAATCAGGCGGTAAGGAGAGAACGATATGAAGAGCTACCGCAAGGAACTGACGCTGAACCTGCCGGCGCGGCGGGGGTTTGTGAACATCACGCCGCAGGTGCAGGCCTGCCTGCGCGAAAGCGGCATCAGCGAGGGGCTGGCGCTGGTGAACCCCATGCACATCACCGCCTCGGTGTTCATCAATGATGACGAGAGCGGGCTGCACCGCGATTACGACGCCTGGCTGGAACGCCTGGCGCCGCATGAACCGGTAGACCAGTACCGCCATAACGACACCGGCGAGGATAACGCTGACGCGCACATGAAGCGCCAGGTGATGGGGCGCGAGGTGGTGGTGGCGGTGACGGGCGGCCGCCTGGACTTCGGCACCTGGGAGCAGATCTTCTACGGCGAGTTTGACGGGTGCCGACCCAAGCGCGTGCTGGTGAAGATCATTGGCGAGTGAGATGAGCAACCGCGTTTACTTTGGCAACAACCTCAATATACTGCGCAGCCTGCCGGACGCGTCGGTGGAGCTGATCTACATTGATCCGCCCTTCAACACCGGCAAAGCGCAGGCGCGCACGCGCTTGCGCACCACGCGCTCTGAGAGCGGCGACCGGGTGGGGTTCCAGGGTCAGCGCTACGAGACGATGCGGCTGGGCTCGCTGCGCTACAACGATATCTTTGACGACTTCCTGGCGTTCATCGAGCCGCGCCTGGTGGAGGCGCGGCGTGTGCTCACGGCCGCGGGCAGCCTGTACTTCCACATCGATTACCGCGAGGTGCATTACTGCAAGGTGCTGCTCGACGGCATCTTCGGGCGTGAAAGCTTTTTGAACGAGATCATCTGGGCGTACGATTACGGCGCGCGCACGCGGCGCAGGTGGCCGGCCAAACACGACAACATCCTGTGGTACGCCAAAGACCCGCGGCGCTACACATTCAACTATGACGCCATCGAGCGCATTCCCTACATGGCGCCGGGGCTGGTGGGGCCGGAGAAAGCGGCGCGCGGTAAGCTGCCCACAGACACCTGGTGGCACACCATTGTGCCCACCAGCGGCAGTGAGCGCACCGGTTACCCCACGCAGAAGCCGTTGGGCATCCTGCGGCGCATCATCAGCGCGTCTTCCAACCCGGGCGAGACGGTGCTGGATTTCTTCGCCGGCAGCGGCACCACAGGCGCCGCCTGCCTGGAGCTGGGGCGCAGGTTCATCCTGGTGGATGACAACCCGCAGGCGCTGGCGGTGATGACCGAGCGCTTCAAAGATGAGAAAGATATCGAGTGGATCAATGATGACCCCGGAAACCCCGTTTGATGAGGTAATGCGAAAACTGTACGCGCTCGGAAACCCGGCCAACGCGGCCGGGCAGCGGCGCTTTGGCATCAGGGGAGAAAAAATGCTGGGCACCTCGATCTATGACCTGCGCAGGCTGGCGCGCGGGCTTCGCGATCACGAGCTGGTGGCGCAGCTTTGGGATTCAGGCGTGCACGACGCGCGCCTGCTGGCGACCATGGTAGATGACCCGTCGCAGGTGACCCGGACGCAAATGAACGCTTGGGTGGAGGACTTCGATTCATGGGACATTTGCGACCAGGCCACCGACAACCTGTTCATACACTGTGAGGGTATCCTTGAGCTGATCCCGCAGTGGGCTGCAAGAGATGAGGAATACATCAGGCGCGCGGCATTCGCCAGCATCGCGGCCATCGCCTGGCACGGCAGCCGCTTTACAGACGAGGTGGTAGCGGGTTACCTGCCGCTCATCGAAACACACGCTGCTGATGAGCGCAATTTTGTAAAAAAGGCGGTCAACTGGGCGCTGCGCAACATCGGCAAACGCCGCCCGGCTTTGCTGCAGGCGTCGGTGGCCTGCGCGCGCAGGCTGGCTGCACGCCCCCAAGCATCCACCCGCTGGATCGGGCGCGACGCACTGAGGGAGTTCAATAAAAAATTCGGCACACCGCTGCAGGAATGAGAGCAATAATGGAAGATCATTATCCCATCATAGAGTTCGATGAAGACCGCACCTCCATCACCATGCCCGACCCATTCAAGATCGGCGTGGGCACCAACATCCCGGCGCGCGGGGTGCTGTGCTTTTTCATGGATGTGTTGAACCGGCTGAACGAAGAAGGAAAGTTGAGCATCCTGGGGTACCTGGGTTCTGAGATGGGAAAACACCCGGTGTACAGCTACAGTGATGGCGCTGCGCCGGTGACCGTCTTTCACCCGGGGGTGGGGGCGCCGCTGGCTGCGGCTTTTTTGGAGGAGCTGATCGCGGTGGGTGTGACGAAGTACATTGTCTGCGGCGGCTGCGGTGTGCTTGACCGCAAGATCGACCCCGGTTACCCGGTGATCCTCACCGCCGCGGTGCGCGATGAGGGCACCTCATACCACTACATTCCCCCCTCGCGTGAGGTCAAACCGCACCCGCGCGGAGCGGAAGTACTGGAGGAAGCCTGCCGTGAGGCGGGAGTGGAATACCGCCTGGGCAAGACCTGGACAACAGACGCTTTTTACCGCGAAACCCCCGGCAGGCGCCGCGCCAGGCTGGCTGAGGGCTGCGATGTGGTCGAGATGGAAGCCGCGGCTTTCTTCGCGGTGGCGCAATTCCGTGAGATCAAGCTGGGGCAGATCGTGTATGGCGGCGACCTGGTTCACCCGGATGGCTGGGACCTGCGCTCGTGGCACGGCCGTGGAGATGCGCGGCGGCAGCTCTTTGACCTGGCGGTGAAGGCCGTCAGGTTACTTTAGGTCTTTTACACAGGGGGTTGATTACTTAAAAGTTCTACTGAGGGCGCGCACCTGTTCCGCGGCGTGGTAGGAGGAACGCACCAGCGGGGCGCTTTCTACCCACCGGAACCCTATGGAAAGTCCAAATTCCTTTAAATCCGCGAATTCAGCGAGCGTGTAGTAACGTTCTATTGGCAGGTGGCGGCGGCTGGGTTGCAGGTATTGACCGATGGTAAGGATATCTACTCCCCAGTCGCGGAGGTCGCGCATCACAGCCTTCAGTTCCTGCATGCTTTCACCCAACCCAACCATAATGCCGGATTTGGTCAGAACATCCGGGTTAAACGCTTTGGCGTTGCGTAAAATTACCTCAGACCACTCGTAGTGGTCTTGCGGCTGGACCTTCTTAAATAGTGAGGGCACTGTTTCGACGTTATGATTGAGAATTTCGGGACCTGCGTCCATGACCATTTTTAGAGCGGGCAAGCTGGCCTTGAAATCAGGAATTAACACCTCCACCGAGCAGCCGGGCTGGATCTCGTGAATGCGGCGGATGACAGCGGCAAAAATTGGCGCGCCGCCGTCCTCGCATTCGTCGCGGTTAACCGATGTGATGACGGCGTGTTTGAGATCCATGGCCTTGACCGCCTGCGCCACCCGTTCAGGTTCATCCCAATCCAGCGGGGCGGGGCGGCCGTGCTTCACATCGCAAAAACGGCAGGAACGGGTGCAGATATCTCCGAGCATCAGGAAGGTGGCGGTTCCGCTGCCCCAGCATTCGCCCATATTCGGGCAGCCGGCTTCTTCACAGACGGTGTGCAAGGAGGTACGGCGCATTAACTCCTGCAGCTGGGTGTAGGTTTCCCCGGAAGGCGCTTTGACCCTGATCCAATCCGGTCGGCGTCGGGGTCTGGGTACAGCCGGGCTTTGTTGGATGCGGTCACGGGTCGGTGTATTGGGCATGGGTTTCTCCGGAGAGAATTATACCCTGTCGTGTGGGCTGTATCACCTTGAGAGGATCCTCGCAGGCGCAGCCGGAGGGAACCCGGGGGATTACATGTTATACTGCCTTTGAAAGGGATTCGAAAATGCTGATTTTAGTCGCCACACCGATCGGGAACCTGGGGGATATATCACAGCGCGCGCTGGCTGCGCTGGAATCAGCGGACGTGGTGGTAAGTGAAGACACCCGCAAGACCGGCTTCCTGTTGAACCATTTCGGCATTAAGAAACCGCAGATATCTTTCAGGGAAGACAACGAACAACGCGCGCTACCGAAGGTGATGGAATTTCTCGAGCTGGAAAAAACTGTGGCACTGGTCACCGATGCCGGCACCCCCTCTATCTCTGATCCGGGTTTCATACTGGTGCGCAGCGCGATCGAAAAGCGCATACCTGTCACAGCGGTTCCCGGTCCGACGGCGCTGATCATGGCGCTGGTGCTCTCCGGGCTGCCGGTGCACAGCTTCACCTTCAGGGGGTTTCCTCCGCGCAAGAGCGCTGCCCGCCAGCGCTGGCTGGAAATTGACCGCGAATCCCCTCACACCCTCATCTTCTATGAAAGCCCATACCGCCTGCTGGCGTTCCTGCAGGACGTTTTGGCGGTCTACGGTGACCGCAGGTGCGCGGTGGCGAACGACTTAACTAAAAAATTCGAGACAATGTACAGGGGGTTGCTCAGCGGGGTATTCGAGCAGCTGGAAAAGGAAAAGCTGCTTGGAGAATACGTTGTGGTGATCGCCGGGGCGGATCAGCAGGTTTGAACTACTTCCCCAGCAGTTTGAACTTCGTGTGAGTGTCGAAGAAATCTTCCTGTTCAAGCTTTTTTAAGTGGTTCACCACCCAATAGGTTACCGGGGTCATGATGACCTCGATCGCGGTTTTGAACAGGTAGTTGGTAACCGCCAGGGTCCAGAACAGGCTCCACGGGAAAACCCCTGTAAGGCAGGCGATACCCACAAACACCAGGGAATCCACGCCTTCCCCCACCAGGGTGCTGGCGATAGTACGAGCCCACAGCCATTTGCCGCCTGTAGCGACCTTCATTTTTGCCAGCACGATGGAATTCATGAATTCCCCCGCCAGGTAGGCTACCAGGCTGGCAAGAACGATACCGCCTGATGTGAGGCCGCCAAGTATGGCATCGTAAGCGTCTTGGCCTGTTTGTTCAAGCCAGGTGGCTTCACCCGGCATCACCCGCACCAGCCAGAGCACGCCAGCGGTGAGCGCCAGGCAGGCAAAACCCGTCCAGATGACACGGCGGGAGCGCTTAAAGCCGTAAACCTCGGTGAGGACATCTCCAAAGATGTAGCTGACAGGAAAGAGGATGGTCCCGGCGTCAAAGGCCAGCGGCAGGTTGAGGATGGCAATTCCCCAATCAACGATCTTGGCAGATGAGGCGATGTTGCTGACGATGAGCACGGTCACAAAAAGCGCCATCACCAGGTCAAAATACCGGTAGGAACGCTGCTGGATCCTATCCATCAAGACTCGGATATACTAAGGGTAGTGCCACGCCTTTAGTATAATCCAGTAAATTCGCACACGGAGAAGAAAATGCACCGGTTCTTTGTCAACCCGGAAGAAATCCAAGGTGAGCGTGTTGTCTTCTCGACCGCACACAGCAGGCAGATCGCGCGCGTACTGCGGTTAAAAACCGGGCAGCGCTGTGTTGTACTGGATGACCGGGGGAGCGAGATGGTGGTGATCCTATCGCAGGTAGGCGCGGAGAGTTGCACTGCTGGCATCATTGAGACCCGGAGCGCCGTTGAACCGTCGACCATTTTGCTGATGATGGTGAGCCTGACGCAGCGCGAAAAATTCGAGTGGATGCTGCAGAAATGCACCGAGGTGGGAGCTGCAGCCTTTCAACCAGTCATCACCAGCCGCTCGATGGTGCAGCAGCCTGAGGAAGTGGAAACGAAGTACGCGCGCTGGCGTAGCATCATCCGGGAGGCAGCGGAACAAAGCGGAAGAGGACGAGTCCCTGAGCTGCTGGCACCTGCCAGGCTGACCATTGCAGTGGAAAAGGCTACTGCTCATTACCAGCGCTGCCTTATCCCCTGGGAGGGCGAGCAGGTGCGTTCGCTAAAAGAAGCGCTGGCTGGCAGGGTCTTCAGCCGTGTAGCGGTGTTGATCGGTCCTGAGGGGGGATTTTCAGAGGAGGAAGTACAGCACGCTGTTTCCCTGGGATTCACATCGGTCACACTGGGCAAGCGCATCCTGCGCATGGAAACAGCCGCGGTGGTCACCGCCGCGCTGATTTTGCACGAACTGGAATAGATCAAAGCAGGCGGCGGGGGAGCAGATTCTTTAGAGCTGTGTTGGTTACTTTGCCGCAGCCCAGCACCAGACCTTCCGGGTTCGATACAACCCGGTATGCTTGTGGAGATTTCACCGGGCTGCCGCGGGAGGAGAGATCCGCGCCTGAAGCCCATTGAGCAGTCTCAAGTTCATCAAGCTGAACGCGGTTGTGCGTGCACTGAATTCCATACCGGCTGATCCATTGGTGAGAAGGAAGAAACCCATCGGGAGTATCCTGCCCGAGCAGTATGCCGGCGGATTGGAGCGGGAGGTCGGGGAACTCATCCAACAGGAGCGCCGGGAAGAGGTGGATTTCTTCGTAACGGCGCACCATCGTTCTGCGATACTGCTCAAGGTCAACTCCGAGGTCAAAGCCGTAGGTATCCTCGAATTCCGCGCAGAAAGCGCGTTGGTCCCTGGCTGTCATCGGTTGAAAGCCCGCCTGGTCCATCGGGCGGGAAGGCGGCGGGCTGGTGGGGGCTTGCGTCCTCTCATTTTTGCGCAGGTGGCAGACGAAGAAACCAGCGGTGTGGTAGCGGTGCGGCCAAAGGCGGATTGCCCTGATCAAATCAGGGTGCAAGGCGGCTCCTTCCAATGAGGCCAGCGCGGGGGCAGGGGCGGGCAGGATGGCCTGCGCGTTAAGTATTTCGATGGTGCCGTTAAATTCACGCATCAAGGCGTCCACTACCAGTTCGTCTTCCCTCGGCAGCAGCGTGCAGGTGGAATAGACCACCTCGCCGCCGACGCGCAGCGCGCGAACAGCGCTGGTGAGAAGGGCAAGTTGGCGGCGTGAGAGCTGCAGGCTTTCCTTATCTGTAACGGGCCGAGAAGTGTGGGAATCAGCGGTGCGCAATCCCTGCATGCTGCAGGGAGCGTCGAGCAGAACCTTGTCAAACATTTCCGGGTACCATTCCCCGAAGCGCTCTCCGGGGAAGCGTGTTATAGCGGTGTTGACCGCGCCCCATTGCTGCAGCACGATGCGCAGCGCCTGGATGCGTCCCTGGCTGGAATCATTGGCGAGAACAAGTCCATGATCTCTTAGCCGGCTGAGGATGTGGGTGGTCTTGCCGCCAGGTGAGGCGGCCATATCAAGAACCAGTTCTTCGCGGCCGGGGTGAAAGTTGAAAAGCTCGGCAGGCAGCATAGAGGCCGCTTCCTGGATGTAATAAAGCCCGAGGCGGTGTTCGAGCGCCGCGCTGACTTCTATGCCATCACCAACTTTAACCTTGTAACCTTGCGGGCAGAAAGAAATCGGTTCCAGCAGCCAGCCGTATTTGTTTTTTAATCGCAGGGTGAGGTCAGGCGGCGCTTTGAGCGGATTGAGGCGGATGGCTGACAGCAAAGGCTGATCAAGTTCAAGCAGCAGCTGAGCGTACTCTTGTTCGGATAAGAGCAGCTGGTAGGCAGAAGCCAACTCCCGTGCGCCGGGAGGCTGCACTAAGGGCGGCGGATGTTTGGATTGTTTGCGCTTCATGGATGCACCCGGATACAGAAAACGATCTCGCTGTCGAAGAGAAGTTCGCTCACCTTCCAGTCCCGGTCCACGCAGGCTTCGTAAATCAGGTGTCTATCACTTTCGAGCATTGAACGCTGGCCGCTGAGCGAGTGCGTGGGTAACGAGACTAATAACCAGCGCGTGCTTAATTGATTGAAAAACCGGCGGCTGGCACCTCGTTCTCGCTGTTCAAAGCGGTGCGCTTCCTTAAAGAAAAAGATGACATCTGCGTCGATCTGCGGTGGTTCAACCAGGATATCCTGGTGATGAGCTGTACCGGGCTGGCCGATGTGGGCAAGGAAGGCGGTAATCAGGTGTGTGCGCGGCTGATGCAGATCAAAAGCATAATACTGCGCGTCAGTGGGCAGTCCCATCCAGGGGAGAGCGAAAGGGTTCATCCCGCAGGCGAGATCGAGGATCACACCGGGGGTTCCTGTGAGGTTGAAGATCTCTTTATAGAAGGCTTGCTGAATGGGCAGTCTTTCGCGGGTGGAGGCGTGGGTGTTCAAAATGCTTTTACACCACTCCATCATCGCGGGTGAGTGCAGCTCACGAGGTAGGCCGGACAGCGCATTGACCTTGTCTGTGTAATCCGGATCACCGAGGTAAGGCGCTACCAGGTTGTGCAGTTTATGCCGCAATACCTTATCCAACTGGCGGGGGTTATCAGCCAACCGCAGGTTCTTTTCAACCAGGTCGCGCAGTGTTGCTTTAGGGATGCCCAACTGCCGGTATTTGCGGGACGCGTTGATTTGTAACTGAAGTTCAGCGGTGAGGTCTTCCACGCAAGCGGGAGAAATATTTTTCATCGGCTGCTGTTCTTCATTTCTGGATCAGGAAGGCGAGCTCGCCCGCGAAATCAAAACGCGTGACCTGCCAGGGTTTGCCCTGCAGCAGTTCAAAGAAATGGCGTTCATAATTCCGCACCATGCCCTTGGACCTGCCGCCGAGGCTGTGAGCGGGGAAGGAAACCAGGATGTTCGGCGAGGTGATCCTGCCCAAAAGGGACTTCCCCGCGTCTTTATCGATCTGCTCGAGGCAGGGGATGGTCTTCAGTACCAGTGTGAGGTCAGCTTGAACATCAGGGAATTCGCGGGTGATATCACACAGGACGGCTTGTCCTTTGATGCTGAACCTGTTGAAGAAGGTGTTGAGAAACCCGATCATATCTGTGTAAATATCGCAGGCGGTGTAGGTGAAACCAGCCTGCAAAGGCATCCAGGGGATGGCTAGCGGATTCAATCCGCAGGCGAGATCAAGGATGGAGCGGATCTCTCCGAGCGTTTCCAGACTTTCGCTGAAAAAGGCCGACAGGATGCCCACCCTCTCGCGGGTGGAAGAATGGGCAGGCATGGCGCGGGTGAGGAACGCGAGCACTTCCGGGTGATGCAGATCCTGCGGAAGATTACTGAGTTCTAACTGCCATTCTGAGTAAGGGATGGGTTTTTCCTGGTAGGCGGCGGCTACCTGGTGAAGCTTGCCTCGCGCGGCTTTTACTGCTTCTTTGGGGCTGCGTTTTTTTTCGAGTTCAGCTGACAATATTGAACGGACGAGATCCGGAGAGATATTTCGGTACTTTGAGGCGCTGCGCACCTGCTCTAAGAGAGAATCAAGCGCGGTTTCCACATCAGTCATGAGCTGCCTGCTCCCGGATGCGCTGGGTGAGCTGCACCATGAAACGCAGGTTGTGCAGGGTTGCCAGGCGCATAAAGAGGGGGTCACCCTGTTTGAAAAGATGGTAGAGGTATCCGAGCGGGTAATCGCGGCAGCAGGGGCATTCACAGAAAGGGCTGACCGGCTGGCTGGAGCGGATGTTGCGCTGGTTGTCGATGTACAGGTAAGCGAACCAATCACCCGTGAGCCCCGCTTTACCGGGCGCGGCATTGGTGAAGGTATACAGCCTGCCGTGGCGCGCGTCGCGGGTGGGCATGGCACTGTCGAACAGGTCGTATCCAAGGTGGTATGAAGCAACAATATTCTGTGGATGCCCGATACCGAGGGCGTGCATGGGGTACTGCGCGGGAATGAGCTCGCGGGTGTGGCCAATGATATCGGTGAGCAACTGGTTTTCACCGTCCAGAGGCCAGCCGCCAAAGCCGAAACCGTCAAAGCCGATCTCAAGCAGCGCATCAGCGCAGCGCTTGCGCAGGTCTTTGAAGCCGCCGCCCTGAACTACCGCGAAAATCAATGGGAGCGGTTGACCAGCTTGTTCTTTCTGAGCGATCAGTTTGAGGTATTCCAGCTTGCTCTGGCGCGCCCACACGATGGTGCGTTCCACTGAGAGCCGCTGAGCAGCTTCATCCTCATCCACATGGGTGCAATCGTCCAGGCAGATCACGACATCGGCGCTGTAGCCCATCTGCAGCTGAATAGCCTTCTGCGGGGAGAGTTGAAACTTGCGGCTGGAACCTTCAGGATAGAAAAGAATGCCTTTATCGTTGATGCTGCCGTATTTCGCGTTTTGACGGATAAGCGAATATGCCTGGAAACCACCGGAATCGGTAATGATCGGCCTGTGCCAGCCGGTCATGCGGTGCAGCCCGCCGAGCGCCTGGATGGTCGCGGAACCCGGCTTTTGCGTGAGGTGAAAAGTATTCATCACCAGCGCTTCAACACCAACGTCTTCCAGGTCGCGGGCGTCAACAGTGCGTACCACGCCGTAGGTGGCATCGGGCAGGAATACCGGGAAGTTGACGCTACCGCTGGAGAGGTCGAGATGCCGTAATCTCACAGACGTTTCAACCTCAACCCGGACCAGTCCTCATCAATTGAGATGATGGCAATACCGGTCCAGCCGTTTTTCTGCGCGTAGGTGTTGATCGTATCACGGTGGAGATCACCCCTGAGTTTTGAAGTCAGTTTCGGGTAAGTGATCCATAACATACCACCGGGAAGAACCAGGGGTGATATTTCTTCAAAGGCCGATTCAAGCTCAGATTGGGTGCGCACAAATACCTGGATGATGAAGGCTGGCTGTAATTCGCTGGTGACAGCCGCACCTTCGGGTATTACACCGGCCGAGTTCAGGTAATGTTCAGGCGCGCTGTGCAGCAGGAGGGTGCGGCCGGGTTTCAGTTGTAGTTTTTCGAGAATGGATTTTTCGGACATTTGTTACCTTTCCGTGTTAATCCTTAAGCGGGCCCGGGCGGCTGCCTGGTTGATGAGCGCCTGGAACTCGGCGCGGTTGAGGATGTCTTCATTCAATGGGATCGTGCTGTGGACTTTCCCATGACCTTCCATCAAGCCGGCAGGATCTTCCATATCACGGCCGCGATAGAAACCAATCTTCAACCCCTTTTTTGAGGGGATCAATGTAAAAACGATTCCCTTCATGCCAGGTGACAGGCGATAAATCAGGATCTTTGAGGGTAGATCAAGCTCCTCTTGCAGTTCCGGCAGGTGCTGCATCAGGTACTGGCGTGCCAGCAACAGCAAACCTGCAACCTCAGACGGGTAGTACTCCAGAAAGGATTCAATGGTCACAGGTTTATTATAAGGTATCAAATTGGTGATTCAAGCTTTTCTCGTTTCAGGAACCTTCAGCAGCGCGATCGCGGAAAGGAACATCAATAAGGCGGAGATTGCGAACAACGCAGTCCAGCCCCACCACTGACCGGGTGCGGCATTGTTGAGTGCGTCGGTCATCGGACCTTCCAGCCTGGCGACGGCTGCTGAACCGGCGGTGGCGATATTGGTGAGCCCCATATACTTGGCGGCGTTATCCCTGGGTACCATGTCGTTGGCAATGGCCCAATTGACGCTGAGGAAGATCCCCAGACCGATACCCATAAAGCCGCCGTAGATAAGCAGCTGGGCAGGTGTTTTGGCAAAAATGAGCAGGATGGCGCCGAGACCACCGATGATGGAGGAAAGAATCTGCAGCCTCTTGCGGCCAAAGCGGTCGCTGAGGGTGCCTGCGATCAGGCTGAAGATGATGAGCACGATCACGAAGGTGCCCATAACGAACTGAGTGAAAATAATGGGGTCCTGCTCAGGGAACTTGTCACGGATGAAATACTGTGCGAAGGATTGGAATCCGTAAATGCCCACCAGGTAGAGAAAGCGGCTGAGAATGAGCTGCCAGTAGTGCCGGTCTCCAACGACCTTAAAGTTAAAGGTTTCCTTGAAGGTTTTTCCCAACTCTAGGCTGTTCCTCCCCCCGGTATTGGAGGGTTTTTCTTTTGTAAAGACTAACGTAATGAGAGCAAATATCACCAGCAGCGCGATGCTTACGGTTATGGAGAGCCGCGGGTCAGGGTCTTTGGATGAGATGAGAAAACCCATCAGCAGAGAGGAGAGAACGATGCCGGCCATGTCAAGCGCGGTCTTGATGCCGCTCGCCAGCCCGAGTTTTTCAGCGGGTACCTCATCCGGCAGCAGACCCTGAGCAGGTCCGTGGGCGATGTTGGAGGTGGTTTGAAGACCGATATACCCTATAAAAAGAGCCGGCAGACCACCGAGGAACCCCATAATCAATAGAAATAAGAGATCCCCGGCTGTGCCGAACCACATCAACGGGCGGCGCCTGCCCAACCTGGATTGCCAACGGTCGCTGACAGCACCGGAAAGCGGTTGCACAAGCATGGCGATGATCAGCCCGAAGAAGGTGAGCAGCCCGAGCCAGGTGTTCTTTTGGGTATCGGGAACGTATTTGAGCAGCACAGCCGGCAGGATGGTGACATGCAGACTGTTCCACATGAAGGAAAGGCCGATCCAGTACGCGTTGAGGACGAAAAGGTACCAGCCGTTGACACGTTTCATAATATCTCCCTTTGGAGAGTCAGGTTGTTAGTGGTCTTTTTACCGAGGCATGGTCTTGAATACCACGTCCCAAATGGGAGAACTGACACCGAAACGCGCGTTGGGGGTTTTGTAGTGGTGCTGCATGTGGTAGCGCTTGATGTACCTGGCGTATCCGCTGCGCATGGGGAAGTGATGCGTGGCGTAATGCGTCAGGTCGTAAACCAGGTAGCCAATAATGAAAGCTGAAAAAACCGGTGCTACCCACTGCGGGGAATTGAGGATGACCGCGAAGAAAAGATAAAAGATGCCGTAAAAAACTAATGCCAGAGGGATGGCGACTGCCGGCGGCATGACCAGGCGGGTTTTTATCTGCGGCTGGGCGTGATGCACACCGTGGAAGAGGAACACGATGCGTTCCGCTTTCTCTCCCTTGACGGGCATATGGAACAGAAAGCGGTGCAGCACATATTCTGCAAGGGTCCACAAAAAGAGCCCGATGACGAAACCAAGGGGAATGTAAGCCGGGAAGGCACCAGCGGGGGCTTTGATAATTGACAAGATCAGGAAGAATAACGCGACCGGCAGCCAGATGATCAGCACGGCAACCGGGCTGATGTGAGAGAAGAATTCAAGGAAATTAGATTTGAACAGACGGATGGGAATATCACTGTGGTCAGTCGGTAAATGCGCCATCTGCAACCTCCATACGAGTAATCAGGATATGGAAATTATATCCAGATTTGGTTTTTCTCGCAGGTGAGATTCGCACATACGAAGATCATTATGTCGCTATAACGAATACAGGACGACGATAAGCGCCGTCCTGTATTTTGCGGATGCGACCGCTATGCTAATCTTTTGGAGGATAACCGGTGATGCTGCGAATTTCATCGTAGAGAGGTTTCAGGCGATTGTACATGCGCAGGTAGACACGGTTGTAGAGCTCGTTATAAACGTCCTGGTTCGCTTTGATGGGTTCGTAGGTTTCACCTTTATGCGTCATTTCACGCACAGCGGTGGAGAAATCGGGATGCAGCTTAAGCCCTACAGCCGCATCAATGGCAGCGCCGAGACCACTGGTTTCAAATACGTGCGGACGGGTGGCGGGTAATCCAAAAACATCAGCGGTAAGCTGCATGGCAGCCTTGCTCTGGCTGCCACCGCCGCTGACCCTGATTTCCTCTATGGGTACGTGAGTACGTTTACTGGTGCGTTCTGCGCCCTCACGCAGCGCGTAAGCCAACCCTTCAAGGATGGAACGGTAGAAGTGAGCGCGGGTGTGAACATCACCAAAACCGACAATTGCGCCCTTGGCCTCCGGGCCGGGTACCTTGAGACCGGGAGACCAGTAAGGCTGCAACGTGAGCCCCAGCGAACCGGGCGGCACCGCGTTCACCAGGTCGTCGAACAATTCCTCTGCTGCCACACCGCGCTGGGCAGCCAGGCGTTCTTCATTCAGACCGAATTCGCGCTTGAACCAGGAAACCATCCAGAAGCCGCGGTAGATCTGGATTTCAAGTGAATATGAACCGGGAACCGCGGAGGGGTAAGGAGGTAATAGCGGGATCACTTCTACGTACCGGTCAAGGGTGGTGTTGATGGTTGCGGTGGCGCCGAAGGAGAGGCAGGGGGTGGAGGGGTCGAGGCAGCCGGCGCCGATGACCTCGCAGGCTTTATCGGCTGCGGCGGCGATGAGCGGTAGACCCGCAGGGATGCCGGTTTCCGCGGCGGCTTCAGGGGTGATCACCCCGATCTGTTCAGCCGGTTTGGCGAGCTCGGGCAGCATTTCCCTGTCTACTGGTACGGCCTGCCACTTCCAGTCATTTTTTCCGCTCCAATCCTGCTTTTTGTAATCAAAGGGCAGGTAGGCAACCAGGCAGCCGACGGAATCAGCGAACCTGCCGGTCAGGCGTTTGGTCAGGTAGCCGGAAAGCAGCAGGTACTTGTGGGTGTTTGCCCAAACCTCGGGTTGATATTTTTGCAGCCAGTTGCCTTCAGCCTCCGCCTGCAAGTACGCCACCGTTTCGCTCATCCCGGCAATCTTAAAAAGAAGCCCCCACAAACCGCCGACCGGCTTTACCCCGGAGGTGCGGCGCTGATCAAGCCAGTGAATGGCGGGCCGCAGCGGTTTGCCCTCTTTATCCACATTAATTAGGGTGGAGCGCTGTGTGGTCAGTGCCACGCCGGCGATGTTTTCCTTCACCACCCCGGGCATCCCCCACAACTTAACGCAAGCGTCGCATACCGCTTTCCAAAAGACTTCGGGGTCCTGTTCCGCCAGCCCGGGAGCGGTGGAGAAATACGGCTCAATGGGTACGCGGGAGATCGCCAGCAGGTTGCCGCGCAGGTCAAACACCATGGCGCGGGTGGATTGGGTACCCACATCGATTGCAAGTAAATGTTCAGCTTTCATTTCAGTCCTCCAGGTTCTTGCTCCATCGCAGTTCTTTCTGGTCCGTTGACATATCCAGGCCGAGCGTGCCGCCGGGGTTCATGATGTTGCGCGGGTCAAAATGGGCTTTCAAAGCGCGGATGACATTCATCTGCGCGCTGCCGATCTGCCCCTCCAGCCAGGGAGCGGTTTGTTTGCCGACGCCGTGGTGGTGGCTGATGGCGGCGCCGCTCTGCTGGATCTCGTTGAGAATTCCATACTGCAAGTCGAGGTACTCTTTAATTGTATTGATTTTGGCGATAAAGATGAAATAAAGGTTGCCCCCCTGCGGGTAGGCGTGCGAGAGGTGGGTCATGCAGATGGTACCGGGGCGGCTCTTGATAAAAGCGCGCACCCTGGCGTGCACCTCCTTCATCTGGGACCAGGTGACCGCGCATTCCAGGGTATCGGTGAGCACACCGAAATCCTGCAGGTCCTCGCGCATGTACGGGTCGCGGAAGCGGCTCTTCTCCCAGTTGCTGGTGACCGGCGCGAAGCTGATGTTAAACGCCCCATGCTGGCGGCAGATGCGCCTGACCCGGCGGTTGACGTTGTGTGAAAAACCCTTCTCGCCATCTGTCATCCCCAGCAGCAGGCATTTTTGCATCGGCTGATAGCCGCTGAGTTTGAGGATGGTGTCCGCCGGGCTGCCTTCGATGTGGTAAAGCTTCATCGCTACATCAGTTTCTTCGGGGTCAGAGAGCCGGAATACCGAGGGATAGCCGAATTCGCATTGCATGATCTCGCAGCAGGCTGCAACGGCGTCATCCCAGTTCTTGAACATGTAGCTGAAGCGGCGGCGATTGCCGGGCTGCCAGCGGAAGACGCGCAGGGTGACCTCGGTTAACACGCCAAAAGCGCCTTCGCTGCCCATCATGATCTGGTCAAAATCGGGTCCGGTGGCGCTGCGCGGATGCTGGCAGGTCTTAAATTCTCCCAACGGTGTGGCGTAGCGTTGAGAGATGACGATATCTTCGATCTTGCCATAATAGGTTGAGTTCTGCCCGGCACCGCGTGTGACCACCCAGCCGCCCACCGAGGAGTATTCAAAGGACTGCGGAAAATGCCCGCAGGTGTAGCGGCGCAGCGCACTCAGGCGCTCAGGCGCGTTATTGAGGATGCCCTCCAGCTCGGGGCCGGTCATGCCGGCTTCAACTGTGATGGTCTGGTCGGTTTCGTTGAAAGCCACCACGCGGTTCATGTGAACGCTCATATCCAGCGCGACGCCGCCTTTGACCGCTTCCATGCCGCGGGTTACGCTGGACCCCGCGCCGTAAATGTACACAGCAATATTTTGTTGGTTACAGTAATCAACGATTTTCTGGATCTCTTCTGTGGAGCTGGGCGAGATCACCAGGTCGGGAATATTCTCAATGATGTGCTTGCGCAGGCGCAGCGCGTCGATCATGCCCCCGCCATAAGAGCGGCTGACGCGTGTGTAGGTATCGGTTGAGACGTTGTTGGGTCCGCAGATGGATGTAAGCGCATCGATGTGGCGCGGATCAAGGGTGACTGGTTTTTCAACGGTAACCGGGTCAAGCGCCAGGTCGAGGGGTTCCTCAAGATCGTCTTTCGTAAGGTTGAAAGTATCCATCATCAATCGCACCAGCCCGCTGTTCGGGTGCTTGAACGCCGCCGGGTCACCCCATTTGAGCAGTGAGCGGTAGGTGCCGGGTGGAGTGGGGTTTTCATACCAGTTGGGTCGGAATTTTTTCTCTTTGGACATGGCAAACTCCTGCAGCTAGAAACCTGATGGTATAGGGCTGTACGCCTTCTTGTAAATAAGCTGGTAGCGTGACAGTTCATCCTGCCAGCGGGCGTCATCCCAGCCCAGTTCGGATTGAACGATGGCGCGCACGCGCGGTATCTCACGGCTGGCGCCGTCAGGCAGCTGGATGCCGATGCGCACACGGCGCAGCAGCAGGTCATCGAGGTGCTCGACCGCGCCTGTGCGGGCAGCCCAGCGCAGCTCCGACCACAGGCTGGGCAGGTCGTAAATGGGCTGATTACCCTCCTCCCCGGCGCATTCCAACACTTGAGCAGTCTCACCGCCATAGCGGCCGAGGATCTTGCTCCATGTTCCAGGAGCGATATCTCGCGGTGGTTTGATCACCGGCAGCGGGGAGAAGTATGGTTTGCTGTGTGACAGGTCCGCCTGGCGCGCCAGGAAGGGCAAAGCCAAACGCAGCGCGTCCTCAGCCATGATGCGGAAGGTCGTGTACTTGCCGCCGGCGACGGTAACCATCCCGTTCTCCTCCCAGACCGCATGCGTGCGGGATTCCTTCGACGGGTCGGCCTTACCGGTGTTGATGACCGGACGCAAACCTGAAAATGTGGAAATGATGTCGGAACGGTTGAGTTCGAGCGCGGGAAAGGTGGCGTTGGCCGCCTGCAAAATGTACTCGATCTCCTCCTGGGTGGTGTAGGGTTCTCCCGCTGAAAGAGGTGAGGGGTGATCGCAGTCGGTGGTGCCGATGATGCTCACCCCTTCCCAGGGGAGGGCGAACATGGCGCGGTGGTCGCGGGGGTGCATGATCGATACCGCGTGCGGCAGAGGCAACCTGTCATAGGAAAAGACGAGATGGGATCCCCGGATTTTCCGTAACCGTGCCGGGGCGTTGATACCTGCGCGCACCTCGTCGCTCCACGGGCCGGTGGCATTGATGACCACCCTGGCCTTCACTTCCACCTCGCCAAACCCGATCGATGATCTATCGGATATCACAGCGCCTCTTACCAATCCGTTGGAATCCTTCAGGAGTGAAGTGGCTTTTGCATAATTGAGTGCTTTGCCGCCCGCGGTAACGGCTTCACGCAGCAGCCGCAAGACCATAGAAGCGTCATCCATTCCTGCGTCATAATAAAGGAAACCACAAGCCAGGTTTTCAGCATCAAAAGAAGGAAATTCCTTTAACATCTGATCTCTGCTTAAACGGAAGTGTTTCCATTTGGGAACGAGCAGATCATATAAAAAGACCCCAAATCCATACATGCTGATCATTTTCCTGTCGTGTATGCAGGGCATGAGGAAACCAAGAGGTGTGACCAGGTGGGGTGCTTCCTTGAGCAGCCATTCTCGTTCCCGCAAAGATTCGCGGGTAACCTTGTACTGTTTATTGCGCAGGTAGCGGATGCCTCCGTGGATGAGTTTGGATGAACTGCTGGAGGTTCCAAAAGCGAAATCACCCGCTTCGACCAGCAGGGTTCGATAACCCTCCTGAACAGCACGGCGTAGAATGCCCGCCCCGGTGATACCGCCGCCTATGACCAGGATATCCCATTCCTGGCTTAACTCCTGCCAGACGCGCTGGCGCCAACCAGAATCCCACATGTGTTTCCTCCTCGATGTCAGGTTACTGTTTTATCAGTCACGCGTTTCCATAGCTCGAGGCTTTCACGCATCACGGCGCGGGTAACCTCTTCTGCCATGAAAATATCGTTGGATAGCGCTGCTGAGAGCAGCTTTTTGTAAAACGACCTGGAATGGTCGCGGGTGAGCGGAGAGGAGAAATATCGCAGCCCCATATCATGGTAGAGCCCGGCGAAACCATTCAGGATCAGGGTAAAAACGGGGTTGGATGAGAAAATGGTCAGGCGGTAATGGAGTTCGAGATCCACCTGTGTAAAGGCTGCCGGCGTATCGGGCAGGTTCTGCATTGATTCCAGGAGGCGTATGACATCAGAAGGCGCGTTGCGGATGGCCAGGCGGGTGTACTCCGGCGCGAGCAGGATGCGCACATGCAGCAGGTTGGGCACGAAATCAACCGGCAGGTGCTGCTGGCGGCGGGCGATGGCTGAAAGGATGAGCAGATTACCTTCCTGCCAGTAATCGCGCACGCGGGTGGAGCGCCCCTGGTGAATCTCGATCCAGCCGTCGCGCGAGAGACGCTGCAGCGCTTCACGCAGGGTAGGGCGGGTGACACCCAGCATCTGCGCCAATTCACGTTCAGGAGGAAGAGAGGTGTTAACCGGGAAGCTGCCATCGAGAATGGCTGCCACCAGGCGGTTCTCAGCCAGTTCTGCGGGTCTTTGTGGAGTCGACCATTCCGTCATGGGTCACCTTTTCAATTTAAAAAATATTGGTAAGAGGTCAGACCAGTTACTCATATTATAGCGAAATTTTTTTGTAATTCAAGCGGTTTTTGGAATTTATCCACAGATATATACGCAATTTACCGAAGATATCGGGGTTATCCATTGTAAGGCCCCCACATCTTCCTATAGCAAACCCGGTTGGAATGGGAATTGCATAGCAACAAAAGAATCTATAATTAACTTATGGAACCGGGTAAGTTGCAGAAACGGATATGGATCGCCAGGGTATTGATCGCCGCGGTGACGTTCATGAACATCCAGGCGGCTTTTCAGTTCATGCTGCGGCCGCAGGATTACGCCTGGGGTTTTGAGCTGACCGGCGTTCCAGGCGATGCCATGATGCAGGGAATGGGACTGCTCTTCCTGATGTGGAGCATCCCTTACATCTTCGCGCTCGTGCACCCGGTGAAGAATATGATCTCTTTAATTACCGCTGTGATCATGCAGTTCATCGGTGTTGCCGGGGAGTCTCTCATCCTGCTGCGCCTGCCGGGTGAACACCCCCTGATCACTGCCAGCGTGACGCGTTTTATCCTGTTCGACGGCGGGGGATTGTTGGTATTGTTGATCGCGCTGTACCTGACCCTCCCCCGAATGAGTAATTCAGCCAAATAAATAAGCCTGACGCGCAGGTTTATTTTGCTCAGGTTGGGCGGTTATTTAAAATATTCCGCGACGAATGGGTTGATGAGCTCCCAGTTGGGCAGAAGCACCTGGGCGCCTTCATCCGTCACCCACGGGGTCACCCAGTTGCGGTCCAGTGTGAAAGATTCAAACCCAAAAACCGCGGAAAAAGCAGCACCATAAAGCAGGCGCGGCCAGGCGTAGAAGGGGATGTTGCTGTCAACCGCCTGTAACGCCGCGGTGATCGTCGCGGGAATGCGCGGCCACTTGACCGGGTTGAGCAAATTGGTGATGCCGGCGGAGATGAACATCTGGCCGCGTTTCTGACGCCAGAAATCGTCGCTGCCGCTGCGGTCGCGCACAAAAGCCAGCGCCTGGGTGCCATCCAGGGTGTGTGTTCCGGCTTCCAGTCCCGACATGGGTTCGGGCAGGTTGATGGTTACGCCGCCCATCGCTTCGACGATATCCACAAAACCCTCAAAACGCAGGCGGATGACATAGGGAACTTCGATGCCGAAATTCGCTTCAATAACACCGGCGGCAGCCTGCATGCCGGTACCGGGCTGGTAGAGTTCAGCAAAGTAGTGCGCGGTGTTGATGCGGTTCTCGCCGTAATCGGGGATGGTGACCCACAGGTCGCGCGGAATGGAGAAAAGGCTCATTTTCGGCAGCACCGGCGGCAGGGTGGTTAGGATCATGGTGTCGCTGCGGCCTAACACGCTGCCTTCTTCGGGCACGCGGTCGATGCCTATGAGCAGCAGAGTGGAGCGGAATGGTGTAAAGAAAATGAAGAAGATCAGCAGGATGAGAAAAGCGTTGCGCACAGGGTGCCTGCGGCGTTTCTGGCGCAGCGGGATACCCGTGCCCTCCTGGTGGTAAGGTTGGTAATACTGATTGTTTTGATTCATGTTTATATTCTAACCTGTTTGCCCGCGTCTTTCAGGCGGACAAAAAAAGCCGGAGTGTTCGTCACCCCGGCTTTGTAAATCGCTAAAACAGGGGACTAAATGAAGACGATTTGCGCGCCTTCGGTCATGTCCATGAAATCACCTGCGGTGACGATATCCTTGACACCGTCGATGAAATCTTCCTTCTTGAGGTCGAACATATCCACCGACATCTTGCAGGCGTAGAAGTTCGCGCCGGCATCCACGAGCATTTCCATGTATTCGCGCACGGTCGGGACTTCAAGACCCTTCATCTTTTTCTTCATAAGGGAAGAAGCGAAAGCGGTCATGCCGGGGATGATGCCCATGATCTGCGGGATGCCGATGTAACCGGGGATGCCCATCATGTTCATCTTCATGCTGGTGTTGGCGATGGGGGGGATCTCAAGATGGTCGATACGCGCCTTGTTGATCATATCCATACCCCAGAAGGTGAAGAAAATGGTGACGTCGATGCCGTTACCGAGAGCCGCCCATCCCATTACCAATGCGGGATAGACCATATCCAGATTGCCTTTGGAGCAAATAAACGCGATCTTGCGGGGTTCTTCTGACATTTTATCCTCTCAATGATAATGAATTAAACGCAACCTTCGGGTTTGCCGAGGCCTGAGATCTTCGCCACTTTCTTGGCAGGTCCCTTGGGGAAGAGGCCGAATAGTTCCTTGGTGCTTACACCGGAGCCGTTGGTGATGGCCCGCAGGGTGGGGGCGGCGCCGTTTGCCGCGGCTGCTGAACGGCAGAAGTCGATAACCTTCCAGTGCGCGTCGGTCAGCTCGATGCCTTCCTCTTTGGCGAGTTCGACAGCGATCTCTTTGGTCCATTCAGCGGGGTTGGTCAAAAAGCCTTCTTCATTTACGTTTACATCAATTCCTGCAATTTTCTTTGTTGCCATGCTTATTCCTCCTAAGGATATTTCTTAATTTATCGATTTTATCAGGTGCGGGGAAGTTCAGGAAACCGCTGCCTGTTTCTTACCGGCGCTGGAATACTCGGGCGGCAGCGGGAAGGGGATGCCGCGCAGCATGATGTTCCAGTAGATCCACTTGAATGATAATTTACCGATGTAGTTGAGCCAGCTTTCCTTGAGCAGCGGGAAGGGTCCGACGACGGGGAAGGGGTAGAGCCCGGTGAGCGGTTCGGTGTCGTAGCTGAAATCGATAAGCAGGCTCTTTTTAAACCCTGAGAGAATGTGACAGGTGGAATGTCCATCATACTTCGCGGTGAGTGGTTTACCTTCTAAGGCTGATAGGATGTTCTCGATCAAGGTTTCGGCGGCATAGTGTACGACCGATCCGGCCTTTGAAGCCGGGATGTTGGCGGCGTCTCCGATGACCCAGATGTTTTCGTACTTTTCTGAACGCAGTGTTTCCTTGTCAGTTGGGACGAAGTGAAGGTCATCACCCATCCCTGAGCGTTTGATCACATCAGAGCCCATGTTGGTGGGGATGGAAACCAGCAGGTCATACTCGAGCTCGCGGCCGTCGTAACCGCGAATGATGTTGCTGGCAGAATCGATCTCCATCACGTCGAACTCGGCTTCGGTGTGGATGCCTTTCTTCGTCATCACATCACCCAGTAGTTTATTCGAAACCGGCTTGGTGAACGGACCGGAGAGCGGGGTGGTAAAGATGAGATCCACTTTGTTGCGGATGCCGCGCTGGGTGAAGTAGTAATCAGCCAGGTACATGAATTCGAGCGGGGCGACCGGGCACTTGATGGGCATTTCTTTGATGTTGAGCACAACGCGTCCACCGTTGAAATTTTTGAGAAAACCCCTGAGCGCCATGGCGCCTTCAAAAGTGTAGTAATCGAAGATGTTCTGACGCCAGCCATCGAGCATGCCATCGACCTCTTCGGGATGAATATCGGTGCCGGTGGCGATGAGCAGCTGGTCGTAGTGGATGACCTTTTTGTCTTTCACCAGGGTCACCCTGCTGGCTTCAGGTTCGATCAATTCCACATCTGAAAGGATGAATTCAACACCGGAGGGAACGAATTTCTTTTTGGGTTGATACACATCTTCAGGTTTGTAGTATTCGAACGGAAGGAAAAGATAACCGGGCTGGTAGTAATGGACCTCGTCCTTATCGACCAGGATGATTTTCCATTCTTTTAAGTCGAGGCGCTTCACCAGCTTGTTCGCCATCATGGTTCCGCCGGTGCCGGCGCCTAAGATCAGAAAAGTCTTCATACATAATCTCCGTTGTTGGGTTAGGGTGTGATTCTTTCGTTTACCTGTCTTGCCAGTAGCACCTGGTCTTTCAGTTGATCGGCCAGGATGGAACGTAAAATATCCAGAGCGTTTATGATGCGCGTATCGCTGAGGCGGTAATTGATGGTTTGCCCGTCTCGTTCAGCGCGCACGATACCGCGTTCACGCAGCACTTTGAGATGCCGTGATATGGTGGGCTGAGGGAGTTCAAGGGAGGCGGCGATATCGTTGACGCAGCGCGGACCTTCGGAAAGGTTGTAGATGATGAGAATGCGGTTGGGGTCAGCCAGACCGCTGCAAACCTGGGCGTGCAGCCGTACCACTTCCTCGCGCAAATTATCGCTCATTTCAATTCCTTTATGTACTACCAATATACATATATACGATTATGTGCATATATTATACAATACATATAAAAAAAGGGAATATGACATTTGTCTTAATTTTCTGCGATTAGCGATCAACCCGCTGGAGAAGGAACGAATTGTTGATTGACCCCCTTTAAATGCAGTGATTTGAAAAGCCGGCCGAAATGGGCGGCTCAGGTGAGGTTCCTGGAGAAGAGCGTTCCAGGACGCGTAAAGGTTACTTGGGGCGCGGCGTGCTGGTGCAAGACCACCCCAGCATTCGTAATCTTCGCCCGTACGTCTGTACTCGCACACAACGCCCGTACGTCTGTACTCGCACACAACGCCCGTACGTCTGTACTCGCACACAACGCTCGTACGTCTGTACTCGCACACAACGCTCGGACTCGAACCCCGGAGCCCTGTAATTGGGCGCAGGTGCTGGCTGTTCTTGCCAGCATGAAGCCTCACTGATTTTCAAAGGACGGAGATACCGGTTATAGTTGCCGGGACAAAGACAACACGGATGTGAAAAGCCACCCGTTAGGGTGGCTTGGGTGAGGTGGGCGCGGAGGGACTCGAACCCACGACCTCACGGATGTGAACCGTGCGCTCTAACCAACTGAGCCACGCGCCCCTGTAGCACATAAAAACCCTGAAATACACAAGTTTTATGGACTGCAGCTCATAAAGTTTCCCTCTAAAATTTAGAGGCTTTATGTGCTGGGGATTTTATCACAGCAAGGAAAGATTAACAAGGTTGATAGATTGATCGGTTATAGAAATCAGCTGTGTAATGCGTTTATTCCTTTTCTTACACAAGGCTGGAAGTGTGTGCCTTAGCCTATAATAGACTTAGTTATCGGTGGGGACAAATCACTTGAATAGTTCGAAAGAACAATATTTGTTGCGTAACCTGCAACACCAATCGCGTATCATCATAAAGGAGTTGATTATGAGCCGTGCAGAAACCAAAGCCGCTCGTTTGAGGATAATCGAAGATCTACTTCTCGCACACCCAGAAGGCTTAACACAGGCAGAGTTCGCTAGGAAATTGGAGGTCAATCGGTCAACAGTCAATCGGTACATACCTGATCTCCCTCCGCACATTTACATCGATGATATGGATGGCTATCGTTGGAAAATTGACCGCCAGGCTTACCTGATCAATGTTCATTTCAATCTGAACGAGGCAATGGCTGTGCACTTGGCAACGAGGTTGTTCGCTACCAGGATGGATCGGAAAAACATTCATGCGGCAACAGCATTACACAAATTGGGATTATCTCTTCAGACCCTAGCACCTAAGATTAGCCTCTACATTGCCCGGTCAGCAGAGTGGATGGATAGCGCTCAAAAGAAACATGATCCGGTCTATCTTCAAGCGCTAGAAAAACTCACCTTGGCGTGGGCTGAAGGGAAGAAGGTTGAGGTATGGCATCGGAGCGATAAAGACCAGGAGATCAAGACTTATGTTTTTTCGCCTTATTACATTGAACCTTATGCCATCGGTCAGTCAACATATGCATTCGGTTACAGGGAACCACCTGGTGAGATCAGAACTTTTAAGATTGAACGTATCGAAAGGGTTGAAATTCTCAGAGAAATATACAGAATTCCCGAGAACTTTGATCCCTTCGAGATGCTTTCGGAAGCCTGGGGCATTTGGTTCAAAGAGGGAAAACCGGAACAGGTTACCTTGAAATTTCATCCGCGGGCGGCGCATCGTGTAGGGGAAACCCGCTGGCACCAGTCAGAGCAGGTTGAAATCCTGGAAGATGGATATTTGCTCTGGCGGGCGTTAATTGATGAACCCCGAGAGATGTTGCCTTGGGTGCGAGGATGGGGGTCGGATGTAGAGGTTATAGAACCGCAGTGGATGAGAGAGGAAGTAAGTGAGGATGTACTTCGCTTGGCGAGCTTATACCAAAAATCACTGAAATGATGTTTTCTTGACACAATGGAGGATAAAATGAAAAACGCTTTCGTATTCTTGATAATCGCATCTTTGCTTTGCAGTTGCTCTTCTTCATCAACAGCCACAGAGCCGGTCAAACCAACATCAACGATAACGAATACGCCGTTACCCACGAACACTCCGGAACCAACTTCTACACCTCGACCAACCATTACTCCAAAACCAACTGCCACTCCAACACCCGTACCACAGCCAATCATATTTGAAGGCTCTGGAGATAAGATTATTACGTTGGATGAACCGCTGACCGCGCCGAGAATTCTTAAACTTAGCAATACTGGCTCTTCGAATTTTATTGTGAAGAGCTATGATCAATTTGGGAACGATATTGATCTTCTAGTTAATGAGATCGGTTCTTATCAAGGGAAAATGTTAATTGGAATGATGCTTGATGAAGAACCTGTATCAAGATTTGAAATTCAATCCAGCGGCTCATGGACCTTAATTATCTATCCATTGTCAATCGATTACATGGATGCGTTGGAAGTACCAGGAAGATATGAAGGACAGGGAGATAGTGTGGTTGTGCTAATCGGAGAACCCGATATTGTCACATTTACCACTACTGAGAGGGATAATTTTATCGTTTACGCATATACTAATGAGAGAAGAGAATTACTGTTGAACGAGATTGGTCCTTACAGCGGGGAGAAGATTTTGCCTAATGGTGTCATGGTGTTAAACATTTCTATGAACGGTGCCTGGTCAATGGACATTACAGCGAAGTAGCCATTAGTTTTCACAAGAAGGGGATCTTGGAAGAAAAACCACAAAACGAGCAAGCAATCTCCTTAACAAAGGTCCTGCAATGCTGGGGAAAGACAGATCCTTCCTCAGACGATCCACAGGTATTTCATCCCGCCATTTTCCACATGATCGATGTGGCGCATGTGGCGCAATTCCTACTCAGTCCCAGCTGTTCTCCAAGATGGATGAAGATTTTTACCCGGATCTACAAGGTTACCGAAACTAGTATTCTTTCTTTCATCCCATTCTTTATCGCATTACATGACATCGGGAAGATATCCTCATCATTCCAACGGATGAATGCTCAGCAATATGAACGTCTCAAGAATGACGGGTTCTTATTTGGGAGTTCCAACAATCTCTACCACACACAAGTAAGTAGAAACTTCATACGATATGAATTGCCTTCAGATCCAAAATGGGCTTTGGCAGAAGATAACGTGAAGCTCCTCGGCGAGGTATCCGCGGGTCATCATGGTGAGTTCATCAATCCGGGAGAACTGAATAATGTCCGGATGCAGCTGCGAATGGAAGAGCCGCCCGTATGGAAGCAGTTGAGGTTGACAGTTCTCAATGAACTGGCGGAGATTTTTGCTGATGTAGATTTACAAAAAATCCCGCCCCCTTCTAGCATATCAGCAGCGGCGATGGCATTGACAGGCTTTACCACTCTTTGCGATTGGATCGGCTCCGACCAGCGCTTTTTCCCTGCATATCCAAATTGCGGCCTTGATGATTACATAGATATTTCACGGTCCAGAGCCGCGGAAGCGGTTAAGCAGGATGGTTTTGCAGGTGAATTCAAAAGCGATGCCCCGATATCGTTTTCCGGGTTGTTCCCTACTTATCAACCCAGGCTTCTACAGCTTGCAGTGGATAAAATACCTGATGAAATCCTGGAAGAACCTTGTTTGGTGATCATTGAAGCACCAACTGGAGAAGGAAAAACAGAAGCTGCGCTCGCTGTTGCTCACCGCATCACAAATCTGCATGGTTTCGATGAGTTCTATTACGCACTGCCAACAACTGCGACTTCAAACCAGATGCATGACAGGATACAAGAGTATCTCACGAGCCAAATGAAGATGGATATTGCCGCAAAGCTGGTTCACGGTCAGGCTTTCCTGAAGCGGGAGGCGGTGCCAGTTACACCCATGTCCAACGGTGAAGATCCGATCCAGGACATCATCTCGATCGATTGGTTCAACACAAAGAAGCGCGCATTGCTGGCTCCCTTTGGGGTAGGGACGATCGACCAAATTGAGTTGGGAGCGTTGAATGTTCGGCATTCGTCACTCCGATTGACCGCATTATCAGGCAAGGTGATCATCCTGGACGAGGTACATGCTTATGACACATACATGACGACGATTGTGACCCGTCTCCTGGAATGGTTACGCTCTCTCGGATCTTCGGTCATTCTTCTTTCTGCGACTTTACCCGATAAAAAACGCAAGGAATTGCTCAAGATTTTTCATGGAGGTGAAGGGTTTCAGGATATTCCGATGGATTATCCTCAGATCATGGCAGCGGGTTCACACTCTCTTTACGTAGATAATCCGGCAGCCTCGCAGTCTCACCGCGTTATTGGTATTGATTTTCTCAATTTCGCTGAGGGAGAGAATGCCGAGAAGGCAAAGTGGTTAGTTGAACAGGTCACTGAGGGTGGTGTCATCTGCTGGATCACCAATACAGTCAATCGCGCCCAGGATATTTACCAGCAGGTACAAACGACGGTTGGGTCAGATGTCGAAGTGATCCTACTGCATGCCCGTTTTCCGCTGTTTCAGCGAGAAGTTCTTGAGAAGATGGTGGTCAGTAAAGTTGGTCCAATAAAGGTTGATCGACCCAAAAAGATGATCGTGATCGGGACGCAGGTGCTGGAGCAGAGCCTGGATCTTGATTTCGACCTCATGGTATCCGATCTCGCGCCAGTTGACCTCTTACTACAACGCGCTGGCCGTCTGCATCGCCACACCACCACCGAGAAACGTGGCTCTCATGTATCTCCTGTTTTGTACATCAATATTCCTGTGAGTGGTGACCAACCTGTTATCGCCATAGACAAATCTGTGTACGCTGAATACATTCTCCTGCGCACCTGGGAGACGCTCAAGGATTTGACTTCCCTGCATTTGCCCGTGGATTATCGCAGGCTGGTTGAGCAGGTCTATGGCGAGGTTCCCGATGATATGACGGATCCTTTGAGAAAAGCCTATATTGAACTAAAAAAGGAGGAGGAGTTTGCCAGACAGGAAGCGGTCTTGCGCTTGTTGCCGCAACCCGCCCCTGATGAATTGTTCACACCTTTAGCAGCCCGTCTTGTATTCACCGAAAGCGAGACCAAGGCCGGATGGACAGTTGCTCAAACCCGACTAGGGGAGAAAAGCCTTAACCTCATTCCACTGGAAGATCTTGGCGATCACTGTACCCTGCCGGGAGGTGAAAAAGTATTTGATAAAAGAAAATCGGTGAGCAGGGACGACCAGTTCACAATGTTACGGCATCAGGTTCGTGTCAGCCACGTAGGGTTAGTGGAAGCTTTAGAAAAACAACACGAAGGTCTGCCTGAACTCTTCACAGCTTCTGCATTGATGCGTGATATGCTGCCTCTTTGGCTGCATAATGGTGTGGCGCAGGTGAACACAAATAAAGGGATATATGAAATGGAACTCGATCCCCACCTGGGGTTAACGATCAAGAAGAAGGGAGGGTAACGCATGATCGATGTTAAAGAATTGGAATTCCATTTTGACCTGTGGACACAACCGTGGATCGGGTTGGAAAAAGAAGGCGGCGGCATTGAACGACTTGGGATCGAACAAACCTTGCTGCGCGCGCATGAATTCCGCGGCATTTTTGAGCTATCCCCACTGGTTGTTGTGGGTATAAACCGCCTGCTCACCGCTATTTTGCAAGAGATGTTCTCACCGGAAACCGAGAAGGAGCTCAAGCAGTGCTGGAAGCTGGCGCAGGCACCCCCGGACCTTGTTTTGGATTTCCATAGGAAATATGGGGACCGCTTCGACCTCTTTGACAGAGAGAAACCTTTCTTTCAGAGCCGCGATGTTTTTCCCACTCCCGTGAAAGGTGAGAATATCAAATCGATCGCCAATCTCCTGCCTGACATCCCTTCTGGCACGGAACATACTCATTACCGCCATGGAGTACAGGCGGAGCAAATCTTCTGCCCTGTGTGTGTCGCTGGCGGATTGACGGCACTACCGGCATTCTCAACCTCGGGTGGATCGGGGATCAAGCCCTCAATAAACGGAGTGCCGCCGACATACGTGATCCCCTGTGGAAAGAACTTACTTGAAAGCCTTCTGCTTTCGCTGGTGCTGCCAAAGTATCAGCCTTCTGCGAAGGCGGTGGATACTGATCTGGTTTGGTGGAAAAGGGAACCGGTTATACCGCGTAGTCTGGAGGTCATCTGCGTGGGTTACCTGCACAGTCTTACCTTCCAGCCCCGTCGGGTCAGGTTGTATCCCGAGAGGGCAGAGGGTTCCTGCAGCCGCTGTGGGGAACCCTTGCGCTGGGGTGTGCGAAAGATGATCTTCGATATGGGTGAGAGCAGGCCTAAAGATGCCCCAGCCTGGTTTGACCCTTTTGCAGCCTACAAGGTGCCGGATAACAAACCTCCTATTCCTATACGACCTGTTGCGGGAAAAGCTACCTGGCGCGAATACAGCAACCTGTTTCTGAAGAAACCACAGAAAGAGGCTCCATCCAAAAAAGGGAAAAAGGTCGAGAACATACTGCGCCCTTCCTTGTTGGATCAGATCGCCGATCTACGGGAGGGGGATACCAGTGTGCTCTCTCTGCGCTGTGTTGGCCTGCGCACCGACATGAAAGCCAAGGTATTTGAATGGGTGGACAGCGGATTTGAGGTACCGGGCACGCTTTTACAAGACGAGGTGGCGGCGTATTGGATCGATAAAGCCATCCACTACGCGAGCGATTGTGCAAGCACGATTGCCAGTGTTTTTCGGAAAGCATTTGGCGGACCAGGCAAGGATGCTGCCCGTTACAACCAGCTGAAGAACGAGATGATGGATGGATACTGGCGTCAGTTGGCTTTACCTTTCAGGAAACTGGTAACCACGCTCTCTGGAACTACCGATATCAATGACGCATACTCGGAATGGGTGGATGGCGTTACCCGCCTGGCAGAAAGGTCTTTTACTGAGGCGGCGGTTTCGGTCGGCGTCGAGGGCGAACAATTACGAAAGCGATTTAGCGGAGAACGCCTGTGCCGCGCATACCTTTTCTCAGCTAAGAAAAAGGAGTTGAACCATGAGTGATACGCAAAACTTTTCAAATACAGGCTTGTTTATCTCCCGCCTTGAGAAGCTTAATGCCGGCGACCGCGCGCGATTAAAGCGCAATGCAGGCAAAACGCTGGCAGAGACGCATGATGCGATCGGCTTGTTTTACAACTTGCTCCCTCATGGTGTTCCTCAATACCAGGAGGAGATCTTCTTTCTCGTCGCCACCCTCACCCCCTTTGCTGAAGGAGGTGCGAAGAAGGATTTTGGCAACTCCCTATACCTGGCGAGGTCTGTAAAGAACAACAAGGGACTGGATCGGCGGGTTGAGAACCTGCTGGACGCCGACCTCGTTCAGCTGCATTTCAGGTTGCGCCAGACAGTCAAGTTCCTGCAATCCTGCAGAGTGCGTGTCAATTGGCAGCAGCTGCTGGATGATCTTTTACATTGGGACCACCCTGAACGCTACATTCAGCAGCGCTGGGCTCGATCCTATTTTGGACAAGAAAACCTAAGATAAAAGGAGACGATCATGTTAATTCAATTTCATATTTTGCAGAACTACGCCCCCTCCAACCTGAACCGTGATGATACCGGCGCGCCGAAGGATGCGGTTTTTGGCGGTGTGCGGCGCGGGCGCATCTCCAGTCAGTGCATCAAACGCAGCATCCGCCGGTCCACAGCTTTTGCTGAGGTTTTTGGGAAGGATAACTTGCTTGGGGTACGCACCAGGAAACTGCCTTCTCTGATCAAAGATGAACTGCTGAAGCTGGGGGTTGAAGAGCCCGACCTCTCTGCCATTGTTGACAAGTTATCCGGCGTGGGGCGTGAAAGCGGGAAGAAAAACCCTGATGAGGAAGAGGCCACTGAGGTTGAGGCCGAAGCATCCGAGAAGGAGGATATGGTTAAACAGCTCATGTTCCTGGGGAGGAATGAGATCGGCCCGATGGCAGGCGCTTTGCTGGAGATCTACAAAAAGATGGGGCAAAAGGAATGGGCAAAAACGGATATCTCGAAAATCACCAAAGGGCTGAAAGCCAGTCTGCCCAGGTCAGTGGATATTGCGATGTTCGGGCGCATGACCACGTCAGATGCTTTTGAGGATGTTTCAGCGGCTGTGCAGGTTGCGCATGCCATCTCGACAAATACCCTCAACCAGGAATTCGATTACTTCACCGCCGTCGATGACTTGGCGGATGAACCCGGCGCTGGGATGATCGGGGATATTGAGTTCAATAGTTCCACCTACTACAAGTATGTAAATGTTCATTGGGAAGAGTTGGTGAACAACCTGGGCGGTGATGTGGAAGTCGCCGCGCAGGGGGTGATTGCGCTGTTGGATGCGGTGGTCAAAGCTCAACCTACTGGCAAACAGAATACCTTCGCGGCTTTCAATCTGCCAAACCTTATACTGGTGGAGGTATCCGAGACCAATCTTCCCGTTAGCTACACCAACGCTTTCCTTAAGCCGGTGAAAGCCACTCATGATGCAACTTTGATGCAGAACTCGATCACATCTTTATGCGAGTATATTCAGAAAATCTCAACGGCTTTCAACCTAACTCCCAAGCGAGCCTGCTTGAACCTGGAAGGCGAGGACTTTCCGACGTCGGAAAGAGTTTTGTCGCTGGACGAATTGAAAAACTGGCTGAAGGCTTTGCTTCCCCGGGAGATTTAATATGGCCAATACCCTGTTCTTGAGGCTTGAGGGACCACTTCAAGCCTGGGGGGAGCGGGCGCGCTGGAGCGTGCGGGATACCTCCACCGAGCCGACAAAATCCGGAATTATAGGGCTGCTGGCCTGCGCGCTAGGATTGAAATCGGATAACGACCTAGCGGCATTGAGCCGGGGGTTTCGTATGGGTGTGCGCTGCGATCGTGAAGGTGTATTCCTGACTGATTTTCACACGGTTGTGGGCGGGGTGCTCTCGGCAGAGGGCAAGATAAAAAAGGATACTGTCCTATCGTTACGCACTTACCTGTGCGACGCTTCCTTCCTGGTGGCGTTACAGGGCCAAGCTGATCTCATCCAGAACCTTTCTGAGGCAGTGCAGAGACCTTTCTGGGCAGTATACCTGGGAAGACGCGCATGTGTTCCTGCACGCCCATTGTACGAGGGAGAGGGAGATTTTGGTGACCTCCTTACCGCGCTGCAGTGCTGGCCTTACACTGAGAAACTTGAAAAAGAAGATGGTGGAATTAGGGTTGTGCTTGAGACGGGTCCCGGACAGGGAACACAGCGCAGGGATGAAATTCTCTCTAATTCGCACCGCACATTTCTGCCGCGCTATACAGTAGAACAAAGGATACAGCCTTACCAGTCAAAGGAGGTAGCCTGATGTATCTCACCTGTTTTGAAATAAAGAAATCCAGGCTAGCGCTGGGGTGGATTGGCAATCGCTACCGTGTGCATCAGCGGCTGCGCATGGCTTACCGTGATGAACCGCGGCTGCTGTACCGCATTGAAGAAATGAACGATTACCTACGGGTTCTGGCACAATCAGCAACCAGGCCTGATTGGGAAGATGCCTTTGGTAATTTTGATGTTCTGACCGGACCGCCGGTTGTGAAAGAACTTCACCTGGATAAGCTTCAAAACGGCGGGTTTTACCGCTTCAGGCTGGTAGCGAACCCGGTGGTCACCAGGAACGGTAAACGATTGGGCTTATTCAGGGAGGAGGACCAGCTGGGGTGGTTGACAAGGCAACTTGAGCACTCTGGGGCGACCCTGCTGGAAAGCCAGGTGCGCCAGATTGGATTGGCGAGATCGGAGAAGAACCCGGTCAAAGATGGTGGTGTACAAACCCATTACGCGGTGGAGTTCAACGGCGTGTTGCAGGTGGAAGACCCCTTGACCCTGGCGAGCAGGATCGCTGAAGGTATCGGACCTGCCAAAGCCTACGGGTTTGGTTTGCTCACCCTAGCACGTTTCAACTAATGGTCACAAGTAAGGGTTAAGCAGACAATGCAAAATTTTCGTATACTGCCAAAATTGCGGGATAGCCTGACTTATACCTACATCGAGCACGCGATAATCGACCAGAAACACCAGGCGATCGAGTATGTCAACTTAGAGGGACGGGTGATGGTTCCGGTGGCGAACTTGTCCCTTCTTCTACTTGGACCAGGCACGAGTATAACTCATGCTGCTATTCGAACGTTGATGGAGAATGGGTGTGCGATCAACTGGGTCGGTGAAGATGGGATGAAATTCTATGCCCAGGGGGCTGGAGAAACTCGCAAAGGTTACCATTTACTGCACCAGGCGAAAATGGCGTCAGACCCACAAAAACACATGGAAGTTGTTGCGCGGATGTATCGTTTTCGTTTCAATGAGACAGTTAATGAAGACCTTTCTCTGCCCCAATTGCGTGGAATGGAGGGTGTACGCGTAAGAAAAGCCTACGCCGATGCCAGTAAGAAATATGGTGTGAAATGGTCTGGTCGCCGTTATGAGCGCAGCAACTGGCTGGGGAGTGATCCGATCAACCGTGCTCTTTCAGCCGCGAATTCTCTAATGAATGGTCTTTGCCAGTCAGCGATCGTATCAGGTGGTTATTCAACAGCGATCGGGTTCATTCACACCGGTAAACAGCTCTCGTTTGTCTTTGATGTTGCAGACCTGTATAAGATCGTTTATTGTGTTCCCATCGCTTTTGAGATTGTCAGCCAATCAGAAGGTCAAATCGAGAAGCGGGTCAGGCAAGCCTGCCGGGAGAAATTCAAAGAGGTGAAACTTTTAGAACGAATATTACCCGATATAGATGATCTCTTAGATGTTCCCGAGCAATTCGACGGAGAATTTCCTGCTGATGAAGATAAAGCCCTGCCTGAACCATTATGGGGTGTCTGCGAGGAGATTTAGAATGGTGGTGATGATCCTGGAAAAAGTCTCAGTATCGTTAAGAGGCACCTTGACCAGGTGGCTACTTGAACCTCACAGCGGGGTTTTTGTGGGTCATGTTTCTGCACTGGTACGAGATCAATTATGGGATAAATGTACTTTGGCAAAAGGAGTGGGTGGAGTAATCCAGATCTGGTCGACAAACAACGAACAGCACTTTACCATGAGGATGACCGGTGACACAAAACGGTTAGTGATTGACAATGAAGGATTGTATTTAGTACTGGTGAAGGAGTAGTTTTAACCCGAAGGTATTCCCCACACGCGTGGGGATGGACCGACGCGGACGGACAGTTTTTCAGCGTCAAAACTGTATTCCCCACACGCGTGGGGATGGACCGACGCTCTCGTTTATGTACAAGGCCATCAATGGGTATTCCCCACACGCGTGGGGATGGACCGCTGTTCCTTGAGATCGCATACGGCAAGGTGCCGTATTCCCCACACGCGTGGGGATGGACCGTATTCCGAATACGACTTCACGAAGTATTTACCGTATTCCCCACACGCGTGGGGATGGACCGGATAACGTAAAGAAAGACCAATCCAAGCCCACGTATTCCCCACACGCGTGGGGATGGACCGTTCAGCCCGCCCACAACCTGAAATTGCTTAGGGTATTCCCCACACGCGTGGGGATGGACCGAAGGCTGTAAAGGTGAAATAACATGGCGATAAGTATTCCCCACACGCGTGGGGATGGACCGTCCTCGTCAGATGGCATACCGAGTGTTATTTCGTATTCCCCACACGCGTGGGGATGGACCGACAGTTCCAGCGGATGAAATCAAGCCGATACCGTATTCCCCACACGCGTGGGGATGGACCGCAACCGCGCGCCGGATAGCCTTGCCGCCATTAGTATTCCCCACACGCGTGGGGATGGACCGTTCGAGCTGGCGTGATTGCCATATTCGTAAACGTATTCCCCACACGCGTGGGGATGGACCGAACCAATCGAAACAATTTCGGCCATAGTCAAATGTATTCCCCACACGCGTGGGGATGGACCGTTTGTAAGCCTGCTGAGAGAGGTCGAAGTAAGGTATTCCCCACACGCGTGGGGATGGACCGTTTCTCTCCGCGATCTGCCGCCACAGGTTGAGGTATTCCCCACACGCGTGGGGATAGACCGTGGGTGTATGAACAGGACGGGGTAATCAAGACGTATTCCCCACACACGTGGGGATGGACCGTATTATTTGAGCGCAAAGGCGTGCGCTGGGATGTATTCCCCACACACGTGGGGATGGACCGTATGTGGTGTATTTTAAGGGCGCGGAGCGCGGAGTATTCCCCACACACGCGGGGATGGACCGCAGCTCATTATGCTGGGCTTGCTCATCCTGGTGTGTTCACCACACGCGTGGGGATGGACCTAACGCCGGCGAGCTAGGCTCGGTCATTGACCTGTATTCCCCACTCGCGTGGGGATGGACCGAGGTCGCGCAGCAGATCCAAGAGCTGGGAAAGTATTCCCCACACAAGTGGGGATGGACCACCCGGTCCGACGCTACTGAAACCGGTGACGCTGTATTCCCCACACTCGTGGGGATGGACCTCAAAAAACCCCTTCGCTGGTAGGCGGGGCGGGTTATTCCTCACATTCGTGGGGACTTACTATCTCATTATTTGTTGAAGGCTGAGAACGGATAGCCGTAATCTGAAGTTAGACTAAAATGGAGTTGTCAATTGACATTCGACCTTGAGGATTTGCTGATTTTGTTTTAATGCATCACAATTGGACTGATAGTTTTTACTGAAAGCAGTTTTAAACAACCGCATTACATTATTAGGAGGCTGAATTGCGAAGGCTTATTACTATTACTCTGATCGTGTTATTGTCCGGATGTGCTCCATCTGAGCAGCAAATCCAGGAAGCTATTGCACTTACTCAGGCAGCTTACACACCTACGGCTGCCTTTACTCCTACAGTAACTGCAACTCCAACCCCAACACCTACGATTACTCCATCTCCAACGCCGAGGTTTGATACGTGGAATGTTCAACTGGCACAGGATGCGATAGTCAACGCAGGATTGGAGTTTGTCAATCCGACAACCATGACAAAGGATGACTATGGTCTTGCTCCTATGTCCGCAGCAGAGGCTGTTCACTTTTTCATACCCTCTCTGTGTGCTGATTGCGGTGGTAGATTGTATTCATTTGCTAGTATCGAAGATCTCGGTCTGATGGAGAATTACTACAAAGAATTAGGGCGACAGAGCGCGATGTTCTTCTCATGGGTGTTCATAAAAGACAATGTACTTATTCAAATTAATGGTGACCTGCCAGAGGATATCGCCAGAAAATATGAAGCGGCATTACACACCTTGCAGTAAGGATGATTATCGTTGTAAATATTCCTACACACGCGGAATTGTTTCAGGATAATCATTGTCGGAGAATTCAAAAGATCTTCGCTTTCAGTTTACCCAATGAAAGGGGCGGTCTACTCCTTGATGGTTATCTTCAAAACGAGCCAGTTGAAAGCGAACCTTTTGAGGTCAACATTATCGAGGCGCGAGGTGTAGCAGAGGAGTAAAGGGGCTTTACAGTGTTAAGGGCAGTTTTCAAATCTGGTGTGAGTTTTTTGCAGTTAGAAATAGAGTTTGTGAAGGAGGAAGGTGAGGGAGGAGCATTTATGAATTTTCGTCTCTCACATTGTAAAATGCTACGCTATAGCTATCGAGTTCAAAGTGGGTAAGGTGGCATAGAAGAGTTCACGGACGGTGAATAGCTAGCCTTATTGATGAGAACAACAACTTGGTGGAAATAGCCAGAACATATGGGAATTGATCAACCTAGATGTTGGCAAGAGAGCTTATCCTTACAAGAACAACAGAGATTTACTACTAATACAAAGGAATGAACTATGGAGTATTGGATTGTGAATAATACTGATCTAGTGAAACTGGCAAAAGAAATCCAGAGGCTTATAAAAGAAGGGTGGAAACCGCAAGGCGGGGTTTCAGCCTCTGGTCATTTACTATATCAGGCAGTAGTCAGAGAAATCAAACCACGAGGGAATATCGAATAAGAAAAGAGCTCTGTCTCCAAATGTGAATGGGTTAACAAGAGTTATTGAACTCACAGAGGGTGAGCGTTAATAACCCACATTAATTGGGATGGACAGTAAGTATCGATTTGTAATCTCTAGCAGAATACCAGGCGTTATGTTCTAGGTGAGAATAGCTGAGACATCAAAGATGATAATGAGGATGAGTTATGGACGAGCCTAAATCGTTGGACAATCTGTACAAAGGGAAAATCTTCCGCATACCTGATTTTCAACGAGGGTATGCCTGGAAAAAGGAACAGCTCAAAGACTTCTGGGAGGACTTAGTCAACCTCTCTGGCAACCGCTCCCACTATACTGGTCTTCTCTCTCTAAAGCTTATTGAGGATCGGGAGATAAAAGAAAACTCCAAAGAATACTGGCTGGTTGATGATCATTCTTATCATGTTTACCAGATCATTGATGGCCAACAGCGACTTACCACATTCATCATCTTCATTCAAGCATTTATAGAATTTGTCAGGTCATTGCCTGAGAATTTCGGTAAAGCAGACAAAGAGATTTACTTATCCGAGAGCATGAATATCGTGGATGTTCTTGACAAGTATATCTACCGGACAAAACCAACTGGAGATCAATTCCGCACCTATTTGTTCGGTTATGAGATTGACAACCCCAGTTATGATTACTTGCGGTATAAGATACTGGATGAGCCCGGAGCCGGAACGATCAATGAAACCTTCTACACACTGAACCTAAGTAATGCCAAGATCTATTTCAACGGGCAGATCAAAGCCTTGTATGAGAACGAAGGGATGGAGGGGCTTCAGCATATTTACAAGCTGTTGACCAAAAGGTTTCTGTTTAATGAATACATCATCAAGGATGAGTTTGATGTATTTGTGATGTTTGAGACAATGAACAATCGAGGCAAGTCACTTTCCGATCTGGAGTTACTAAAAAACCGTTTGATCTATCTGGCGACACTATATGACGACGATGAATTGGACCCGGCTGAACGTAAAAGCCTCCGAGAAACAATCAATGAGGCCTGGAAAGAAGTGTATCATCAGCTGGGTCGAAACAAAACACGACCACTAAATGACGATGACTTCCTTCGAGCTCATTGGATCATGTATTACAAGTACTCTCGGAAAACAGGAAGTGATTATATTAACTTCCTGCTAGAAGAGCAATTTTCACCCAAAAAGGTACACAAGAAGGCTGACAAGCAAGTTAATTTGATTGGTCTTGAGGAAGTCCGAGTTGATGAGTATGCTGAAGAACTCGAAGAAGTAAACGGTGAAACAGAAGACGAGGAAACCCCGAAACTGACAGCGGAACTTAAGCCAATTGTCATTCGGGATTTTTCTAATAGCGTAAAAGAAAGTGCAGTGCATTGGTTTACTTCCTTTTATCCAGATCAGATTTCTGGTAAGACAAGCGAGGAAATCATCTGGATCGACCGGCTCAACAGAATAGGCATTGGTTACTTTCGACCGTTGTTAATGTCCATTCTGAAGAATGCAGGGGATGAAGCCGAGCGGTTTAAGGCTTACAAAGCAATAGAAAGGTTTATTTTCATTGACTTCAGGTTGAGCCAGGCGATGTCAACCCACGCCAGCAGTATCTTCTACAACGCGGCCAGGGAGTTAGACCGTCATGATATATCGATCTGCGACTTGATTAGCAAATTAGAGGCGAGCCTTAAATTGACAATAACACATGACAGGGTTTTGGATACACGTTATTTCTACAACAACATCTATAGACGATTTGAGGCTGGAGATGGTTATTATAAGTGGCCAAGCCTCCGGTACTTGCTTTATGAATATGAAATGAGCCTCTTATCTATGACGCGACAGAAGAAGGTTGCCTGGGACGATCTACTAAGAACTGAAAGGGACAAGATATCCATCGAACACATATATCCGCAAACTGAAAATCGGTATTGGAAATCAGCGTTTGCTTCTATCAAGCCTCGGGAGCGCAAGTATTATTGCGGTTCATTAGGCAATTTACTCCTTCTATCCTCGTCTATAAATTCAGCTTTACAGAATGACAGTTTTCAAGACAAGAAGTTTGCCAAGTATGGTGATGATGGACATAAAATGCGGAACGGTTATTCAGACGGGTCGCATTCTGAGATCGAAGTCGCCCAACAATCCGACTGGGGACCTGATCAGATAAGAGAAAGAGGAATTAAGCTGTTGAGGTTCATGGAAAAGAGATGGGATTTCTCTTTTGCGAATGATCAGGAAAGGGAAAGGCTTCTATTCTTACCAACAGACCGATAATATGCCGCTGGTGAAGGTGTCCTTGAGGTTGTCGGGAGTTTTACTCAAGATAAAAATCATGAGATAATGTTGTAGATAAGCTTTTCGTAATCCGTTAAGTTGATGAGACTATCTAAACCGTGCAGAAAAGGTAGAAGGAAGCTAGTAAAGCATAAAGCACTTGAGAATTCTTTGCATATGTGGGGATAGACTAAGAAAATACAAATATGATCAGTTGACATATGGTTGACAAGCTCTTACATCGTGTCATAATCCAGTATTGCGAGGTTGTTTAGTTCATGACAACACATGAAGAACTACGAAATGACAAAGGCATGATCACAAAAAGCTTAAAAGTTGAGCTAGAGCGGTTCAGAAAAGCCCTAGCTATATTTTGTTCAATTAAGAAAGACTTGTGCGTAAAAGTAGGTGCAAATATCACAGACGAAAGATTTTCTTATCGTGACCGGGAGTTCATGGCAGAATTTGCACGAACCCTTGAAAGAGATGCTTCTTTAATAACCCAGGTCGTGAATTATATCGAGTATTTACCAGTTGATGCATCTGATCAGTTGGTTTCAAATACTGTGGAACAAGCCTTTTATGATATTACTATGTTGGAGTTAAGAGAAATGATGGAAAAAAGGGATGTGCTCCTTAAGGAAAACCCCATGCAATTCTTATATTACAAGAAGAAGGAGACAAGTTATGAGGGGGTTAATGCTGAGTTACAACAACTGAAATGTGCATTAGTAGCGATAGCGGATTTGGAAGATCAGGTGATGTGGGAAATGAGACACGACCCCAATCTCATAGAAGTAGAACCTGATTTTATGAGAGCACTGTATGTCAGTCTCTTAATTACTGAGTTTTTCGTCAAGAATTTGGCGAATACCATCGAGAACCTACCTGAAGATACTACAGATGATGTGTTACTTAACTCTGTATTCAAATTGTACGATGAAGCGGTTGTTTGGGCACAAGCTCAACCTATATACTTAAAAAAGAAACGAGGATAGTAGATGTACCCTATCGCCATGATGTGCAGTGAAAACAATCGCATAGTAGCGTCGAGTATTCTCACTCAACTTAAACCTAGGATTATCAACGGGGGTGTAGAAGACTTAGCGAGTAAAAAAAGTGAGGAGAATTAGACTTCGTTTTCGTTAGAACTAGTTTTCCTCAAACACCAACTCGTCCTATAACAATCGAACCATTAACGAGGGATTGTTACTTTTATTAGGCTACTACGAACCTTTTCCTTGTATACCTCACATGAAAGAGCTTGTGCTTTTAGCCATAATCTTCTCCCGTAGATGTACTTGAATTACATACACATGTGCAGATGGTTAGATCGAGGGAGGGCTCATGTAAGGTCATCTCTCAGTATTCCCCAAATGCTGGGGGAGAGATATCTCAATAGGGGGATGAACGTCTCTGACTTTCAACAATCAACGTAAATGGAAATCATAGGTCGCCCGAGAGAAGGACAGGCTCACATCATCGTGTCTGAAAAAAAGAAATTTCCTCTTGTGGTGAGTACGATGGGTTCACGATCATGGTTCACAATAGGTAGATTTAGGGTCACGACTTTTTCTCACTGAAGGCAACTCCGATCAATGTGTCGGTGTGCCTGAAATACCGCTATTCCTGCGCCTCAAGACGAAGAACGCTCGTGAGATAATGGAGCTGCTCGACAAGGTCGCAGAGGGGAAAGTGTTGTTTCCCGACGGGAAGCCAGTAGAGACCGTAGCCATCGACAGTTGGTCTATTGTCTGGAGCGTGGCGCAGGAAGTAGCGGCAGTCAACGCAGAACAAAGAGCTGCCAGAAATAAGAGGGACGTAGAGACCGCAACGATGACGCAACTTGATTGGGTCATTGCCAAACGTCTTCCCAAGCGTATCCTCAACCGCTTGAACGGTACACCAGTGAAGTACTTTATCTTGATCGCCCGAGAGAAAGATCAGTATGTTGAGAAAGCCAACGGCGACCTGGTGAAGGAAGGTGTAACCGCTGATGTCGTGAAAGGTACGGAGTACGAGATGAACCTCGCACTGCACTTTGGTTTCGAAGTAGATAAGTGGTACTACGAGACCACGAAGGTGCAGGGAGCCTTGTCGAATATCTTCCCGCTTCACAAGAAGGGGTATGATTTTCCTATCAAGGATGTCATTGTGTATGCGGCGGCGTATGAGCCTGATGATGAGAAGCCCAAAGATGATGAAGAAATCGCACGGGAGATAGTTGATATCGAGAGTTGTACTAAATCATATTCTGGATTGCTTGAGTTTGCAGCTGGATATGGGTTGGATAAAGATACTCTTTCGATAATGCTGCGTGCAGCGGGTTTCAAGTCATTTAAGATAGAGAATTGGGAGGCGATGATTGCCATCATCAAATCATATTTTGACATCTAGACCCAGCCAAGTAGGAACGGGGGAGAAATCCCCCCTTCCTCAACTGTTATTAAGGTTATGCTCAGCCAACTTTCTAATGTCAGAAGGTTTAAAATAAAAGGCAAAGACTGCTCCTCCGCAGCTTTGCCAGTGAAGGTAACGGCATTTATATAGATGTGACTAGATCCTCAGGCCACTGTTTCTGTAAAGTGTGTCCTTGCAAACGCCGCGGAGGTCAAATTGGATGCCACGATTGTTTCTCTTGATACTTCTGATACCTAATAGCCTGAGGGTCTGTCCAACTGCCCTAGGTGACATCTCGAAGCCATTCCTAGCAACTATGGCAGCGATTTCTATTGGGTAAACTTGGTCAGCCCCCTGGTCAATCTTTTCCGATAAAGCCGCAACCACAATACCTTCCGGGCTAAAGGCAAATGTGTCACAGGAAGTTTGATAATCATCCTCTGCAAGCTTGATGATCTCGTTGGGGACAGAATTTAGCCCGAGAGTGCGAAGAATGGGAATGTAACGTTCTCGAAAGCGGTGGGAATATTTTTCCAGCTCCGGGTATTTTTGATCTGTATCAACCGAGAAATAGTGTGCAAAACGAAAAGCAAGTAGGAGTTTCTGTAAGTCACTTACTTCCTTTTTGTATTCCCCTGAAGAGAGTTGATCGGAAATGTCTTGCCTGGATGTAGATTGCATGTCGATGCTCAACAACCGACTTTCAAGAGCGTTATCATCAAAGCGTTGGTTCTGCGCAATAATCTTTGGACCAAAAGGATCGAAAAAACGAGGTGAGAAGCTTGTACCCTCACATCTTGATATGTTGTTGTCTTTCTCGTATCCGCTATTTAACACCTGTACGATGCCAGAAGTCCTGGAACTATGGGAGAGGTTCATCTCGTCAAAGAGAAATGTTCCATGTCCAATCAGTTCCACCGTACGGAAAATTCCAGCATCGGAGATATTACCGTTTAGCAATATGGGGTGATAGCAAATACCTGAGAGTACTCGTAACATCCGAGATTTTCCACTTCCTGGGACACCAAGAAACCTTAGGTAAGGTACCTTGTCATACCGGTCAAATACCCATGTGTGCATGATGTATGCCGCGACGAGATACTCGTAAGGTTTCTGAACATCCACATACTTATGGATGAAATCCATGATCAACTTGTGGAGTTCTTCAGAGGTAAGAGAGAACGAGGCTATTTCTTCGCCTTGTGATAGAGAGGGTACATGAATTTTTGATTTGCGGATGTATTCGCTTTCCATCGGCAGATATCTTGTTCCGTCTACAGATGAACACTCATCTGCTTTCTGTACGCCTTTTGGAGTTGAAACGAGAAAGAATGGCTTCCTTGTTTGATTGTCAAGAACTTCTTCGACAATGGTACTTTCAGGTAGTACCACACCTAATACGTGCGTTGAGTTTTGTTCATGCTTATAGTCCATAGTTCCTCCTATGTGATTAAGGCTCTCCGAGAGAGTTTTGATCGCTAACTGGAATGTTCCTTGGGGGTGTATTTGAACCTGGATTTGGTCAGTGATGCGATCCTATCAAGTTGGTCTGGACGAATGGTGAGGACAAAAGAAACTATCTCGTCACCTTCACTTTCCACGGTGTATTCAATAATCTCTGTTTCTGAAATCCCTAATTTGTGTCGCAGTTCGATTGTCGTTAGAGACGTGACCCAATCAAACAGAGTTGATAATTTCTGTAGATCACGAATGGCGATTGCTTTCTTTGCATGCTTGATAATTGAGCGGAGTTTCGTGATTTCGATCTTATTTTTATTAAATTGTGGAGGGTCAATATCATGTTTTTCTGCCCAATCAATAATTGTCAGTAAGCTTTGTTGATCGGATTTCCATGAAGGGGATTTGTTTTCGACCTTGTTCACTTCATTGCGAAGGTCTTGCCAACTGATGTTTTCCATTTTTCTCTCCTTTTATTCTGGCACGGGATACCGCCGTCAGAACTTATGTATTAATGATAGCACATAAATTCTATAAGTCAAGGGGCTTTTCTTAAAAATTACAGGGTTGTTCAGATTTCATCTGAGTAGCTTTGTTTGTCGTGTATGTCATGTACGTCACATATGTCGCGTAAATCGTGATTATCGCACACTTCGTTTACGCAGTGTATGTCATGTTCGTCATGTATGTCGTGTACGTTGTGTACGTTGTGTACGAAAAAACGAGTATTCATGTGTCTCTGATAACCTCTGCTGGACACAGAATAGCCAACAGGTCATTCCCTATGATGTGGATGACCACAACAAATTTCATCAAGGAGAAAAAATGATTTCACGCCTAGTTCAAGAGAAGATTTCAAAAGAGCACCTAAGCTACAGACAAGCGGCTAAAGAGATTGGAGTAGCTCATACTACACTTATGAGAATTATCGAAGGTCGCCAGATAGATTTACCGACCAGTCAAAAATTGGCTGAATGGCTTGGAGTTACTATTACTTCATTACTACCAACAATTCATCATCAACAAGGTGGTCCGGATCTCTTTAATATCCTGTTGCAGATGAACCCAAACCTCCGAGAAACATTGGAGGAGTATCTCTTTAAGATGCCGCTTAAGCCATTAAGCATAGAGGATCTTAATGATATTCTTGAGTTCATCATCTTCAAGTTAGTTGTAAAGATAAAGTAACAGGCTTTGCATGACGTACACAAAGTACACTCATACACGAAAGATTTATGCTCCAAATGAGCTTTAGGGGACCTACCAGCTTGAGGAGTTGCAACTCGTTTTTTCACCGGGGCGAAAGCTCCGGTGAAAAACTAAAGTTCAAGCTGTTTGTTCGCCTCGAAGTTCAGAATGATTAACCATGCAAGTTGAAAGACATCTTCTATGACATCTAAAGCAAAGAATGACAACTCCGGGTATAAATGTGATCCTGGCAGCATTTCGTTAGTATGCGATTGTACAACCGATGGATTATTGTTTGAAAACGCATCGTGTTCTTTACAATAGTCATCGCAAGAACCTGGATCATGATGCTTTTCAACTCTCGGGGACCCATGTACTGGTCCTTATGGGGCAGCCGTACAGAAATGAAGTGTAAATAGCACGATCCATAAGGCTGTTTATCGTATCGAGATGAACCTAAAAAAATATCATCACCCTCTAAGAGATCCTATTTCAATCTCCAATTGTCAGCTGGGCTTGCCCTCCTGGCGGCATTCTCTATATCAAGTTGAGCGAGCTTCACATAGTTTTTAACCATGGCAAGGTCCTCATGACCAAGAATATGCTGCAATTCGAAGAGGTTCCCTCCATTCCGAAGAAATTGAATTGCGTATGTGTGACGGAACCGGTGCGGGTGAACATTCTGTATACCAGCTTTTTCACCTAGCCTTTTCACCACTAGCAGCACTCCCTGGCTTGTCATGCGATGTATCCCATCTTTATGGAGGAATAAAGGTTCATGCGTAGGCGGATGTTTTTGAGGGTACCTCTCTGTGATGTACTTCCAAATGGCCTGCCGGCATAGTTTTCCGATGTAAATGTAACGTTGCTTTTGACCTTTACCCATCACAAGAATTCTCCCCAATTCCAGATCAATATCACCAATATTGATCCCGGCCACTTCACTAACACGTGCTCCAGTGTCAAGTAAAGTCAGGATGATCGCTTTGTCCCTCAACGCTGTAGGTCGTTTTGAAGAGTAAGCAGAACCGTTTCTTATGCGGTTTGGTCTTTTCTCGCAGGCCTTGAGTATGGCTTCGATCTCTTCATGAGAGAGTGGGCTGATGGGCTTTATGTAAGCTTTTATTGGAGATACTTTGAATGGGTTGGCAATACTGAATTCAATAGCGACCCATCGCCAAAAAACGGATAGAGTTCCCCAGGCATTGCGAAGTGTTTTGCTTGTCAGTTTTCTAGGACTAATTTGTGTCAATGCCAATTGCGTGATGCGGAAATCATATTTCAGGTAGTGAAGATACCTTTCGATTTCTTCGTTTGTTACCGAACTGATTTCCTTATCTCCCGTGATCTCGATGAAGCGACTTAGTTCCTTTCGGTAGTTTCTTATAGTGTTGGGAGATCGACCGCTGGCAGATTTAGTTAATAAGAAACCTTCGACTGCTTTTGATAGTACGACTTGTGGCATTTCTACCTCCAGCTTCTAAAAAAATCCTTATGTGCTGCAGGTATTGTGAGTTTCTTGGGGGAATTTACCGTAGAACAGAAGAACTCCCTTTTCAGGGAGTTTTATGTGCTGGGGTTGCTGTTTTTCACATATTTGAGGGTGTTTCTGGGCTTAACCCACGACCTCACGGATGTGAACCGTGCGCTCTAACCAACTGAGCCACGCGCCCTGGAGTACTAAAGGACCGGCGATTTCAGGTATTTTACGTACTACAGCTCGACACAAAATCTTTAAAACACAAAGTCCTTAGATACTGCAGATTTTATCATAGTGAGGAAAGATTAACAAGACTAACGTGCTAAAAGAGGATTGGATCGAAAATTCATGTCGAGGTTTGGTACATCAAAAGAAAATAAGTGCGAAAGCGTTCAGATGATATCCATTGTTTAATACGATAAATTAGGTATAATATATCGACTAAAATGATGCTGTTGCCAAAAGGAAATCGAAATGAAGAAAACATCTCTTCTATTAATTGCTTCTCTCGTGGTGGTTCTGGTAATCGCTACTGTTGTTTTCTTGTCACTCCGACCAACCAGTAATCCCGTAACTACTTTCCTGGAGAAATATGATCTCGCAGGTTTATCAGTCGAGGAAATCGTCTATTCACTGGATAGCTCAAAATCTGATCCCGAAGGACTTAGTTCCAGCATTACCAGCGATTACTTAATACTCAGTGACAAGTCCGGTGAAATCAAACTGGCGCTGCCTGAGGATAAGTTCTATCTCTCTTTCGCGCCATACATTAACCAAACTCATCCTTGTGCCACGCACAGCCTGGCGTCCTGCCAGGGGGAGTTGGTTGGCAAAGAAGTAAGTGCGGTCATTATTGACAAAGATGGAAATGAGATATTCAAGTCAGACGTGACCACGATGGAAAATGGATTTGTCGGTATGTGGCTACCGCGCGAAATAGAAGGGACCGTTACTGTTACTTACGACGGTTTGACCGCTCAGGCTCCCATCTCGACCTATGCGGGGAGAGATACCTGCTTAACCACTCTTCAACTCAATTAGGATTTATGGAGAACCAACAGGTTAGATTGTATAAAGAGCCAGGTATTAAAAAGCATTACAGAAAAACCGCCGAGAGAGGGGTTGGCTAAAACGTTACAAAAGGCTTATTCTATGTTGACCTAACAGATGTGAATTAATCATCCAATCCTCGCCTTGTATACCTCAAGGTAGGATTATTTTGGTAGCCGTGAGGTGTGACAAAAAAGGGGGTCGTGAGGTTTCCAAAAAATTCTCTATCTCTCAGCAGGTTGTAATAGTTTGGTTTTTGAATTCCGGATAAATGGAGTAGATCACGAAGCGTTTCTTTACATTGATTACATTACTAAATTCTTCCTTTTCTAAATCTGAATAGTGTGACTAACATATAATCGACACCACAATCAAAAAGTGGTCGATAACCCGATTGGTATCAATTTGTCCGCAGACATTTGTTGGACCCGATTTATGGCTACTAGATCCACAAACGGATTAATTTAATGTGGTTAAGCCTGCGATGTCCCACAGAATGGGCAAAAAGCAAAACCAATTGGGATTAGTTTACCGCAAGATATACAGCTTTTTTCGTTAACCGTTGGTTGCCCACAAGCAGAACAAAACTGATACTCGGATGGAACTTCTTTACCGCACGTTAAGCAAGTTATGGTTGATTTTTCTGAAACAGCAGGATCGCTTTCTTCTTCTTTTTTATGAGTAAAGACCTTGCCAAACACACCTTTAACTTTTTCGCCTGCTTCAGTGGCTGTTTCTTTGGCACTATTAGCCGCCTGTCCAGCTGCGCCGATGGCCTTAACGGTTGCTCCACCGACAATGCTTGCTGTTTTTTCAAATACGTTCTTTTGAATGACGATCTGATAATCTTGCGTCCGTCGCTCAACCTCTGCCATATCGAAAGATATATTCAAACGCTTAGCAACAGCTTCTAAAAATTTTCGCTCTCTCTCGGCCAGTTCGCCATCATAAATCGTCACCAGGATCAGTGTTTCCAGTAAACTACGCCGCACTTCTATATCTTCAATGCTAGCAATACCTTCAAGAATATTGTCCTCAGTGGCGATCAGCTTTTGAAACTCTGCTTGCGTATTTTCATCAAAGGTCATCCGTGATAACAACGCTTTATAAAATTCTTTTTCTTTTTGCGAGAACTGACCATCAACTTGAGCCACATACATTACTGCGGCTGGAAAAGCTAAATCATATGTGTTTTGCCGTGATACCAAAACACGTAATTCATCGGTAACTTTACCTCTATTTTTAAGATGCGCTTTGGCAATTCTACCGACTGATTTGGTTGTGGCATAATTGTAACTGCTTCCAACAGCCGCTGAAGCCACAGGAACGGCATATTTAAGAACTGTGCGCTGTAAAATCTTGAAACCCAACCGACGGGCAAAATCTTGGAGGGTTTTAAGTGTACCCTTGCTAACGTATCGTCTGACAGCCCCTTTTGTAGCAGCACCCGCTGCCACTTGAAGCCCCTTGCCTAGCATTGCTGTAGGTGTCACTCCCAAAGCATATCCAAAAATCATCAACACATCCTCAGGATCCTCAGCATCAAGCTGGAGATCATAAACAACAGAAAGATCGAGAACAAGGCGCATTTGAATTTGAGCCAGATAAAGCATCTCGGCTCCAATAGAACCGAGGAAGAGAGCTGCTGTCATTCCCGCAGAACTCAATGCGGCAATCTGATTTGCCGTTGCTGTGACCCCGGCAACGGCTCCGGCAATCGTTGCATATCTAACGGTAACAGAGGTTAAAATTTCGGCGATTTCATCAGGAGGTAATCCAGGGTACTTTTGTTGAAAATATGTCGCTCTAGCATTACGATCATAAGCGTGAATGACTTTTCGCAGGAGATGAATGAACCATTCTCCGTTTTTGGTGTCCTCAAAATTCAAGGACTTGGCGAGTTGTTTGGATTTTTCAAGCTCGGAAGCGACTTGGGTTTTAATGTCCTCATCTTCTAGAATGTGGGTTTCTGATTTTGACATGATTACTTCTTGCTCCTTTTTAAATAATATATGAAGTAACTGACATTAATTAGATATTCGAACTATGCGCACCTAAATATTATAGACTTTTTAGGCTTTATCGATGGTGAATTCAGCCAGTACACCACTGCTAGTTCATCCCCATAAGCTTGATTGAGAAAGGTTTCGATTTCATTTGATCTCCTCGAAATCTATCTTAAACGAATGCATTCTCGAAAGTAGAGTATACAGGAAATCAAAAACTGCCGAGAGGCAATTCTGTTTGTCGCCCAGTAAAAAGGAGGATCGCTACATGGAAAACCTAATCGTTGAGCAAACAACAATCCAGAGCATCATCCCTTCAAGTTCCATGGGAAATATTCACGTACTCAATGATTTTTATACTATACTTATTCAAGTATTTTTGTCCAAAATAGGAGTAAAGAAAATGACACTTACTGACGGGATCAGGGATCTGTTGGACAGGTTCATTATCACAGGGCAGGACATTGGCGATGTGCTTTTCTCGGTGCTGCTGGCGGCTGTGATGGGGCTGGCAATCTCGAGGATCTATAAGTGGACGCACCGGGGATTGAACTACGAACATACCTTCATGGCGACCCTGGTGATCCTGGCGCCGATCATTTCAGTGGTGATGTTGTATATCCGGGGTGACCTGGTGCTGTCTCTCGGTTTGATCGGAAGCCTTTCCATCATCCGTTTTAGAACGCCGATCAAAGACACACGGGACATGGTCTTTTTGTTCTGGGTGATCGCGGTCGGGTTGGGCGCGGGTACCTACAACTGGGCGATCGTGGCGGTTACCACACCGATCATCGCTGTGATCGTGGCGTTGTTGTACTTTTTCAGGTACGGGACCTCGAAGAACAATGATTTTGTGCTGGTAGTGAGCGGTAAAGGCGTTTATAAAAAGGACGAGATGGACAAAGTTCTGGGGGTATACGCGGTGGATTACCGGGTGAGATCGTATGATGTGGAAGCCGAGGAATGGGAAGTGATCTACGAGATGCGGTTCGCAGCACCTGAAAAACGGCCGGCGGAAAGGATGATGGAGGAGATCAGGGGGACAGAGGGAGTGTCGAAGGTCTCATTATTGGCTCCTCAGCTGGCGCTGCCATTATAGCTTATGGCTAAAGCAGGAGAGTTCGTGTTTCAACCTGAGAAACGCGTGCAGGTGCTGGATGAAGGGAACTGGCGCTTTGAATACAAGTACCGGCTGCCAGTGCAGCAATATCTGCAGGTGAGGAACTACATCAAACCTTTTATGGAAATTGATGAATATACCCACCGCGCACCCGGGAAGAAGTACCTGGTGCGCAGCATTTATTATGATTCCATTTTCCTGGATGCATTCAATGAAAAGGTGGACGGTAATAGTGACCGCATAAAATTCCGTATCCGCACCTATTCGGAGACATTGAATGAAGGCCAGGTACTGCGGGCTGAAATGAAGGTCCGTAAAGGCGCAATCACAGAAAAACACGGATCATTCATCAGCAACCACGAATACCAGGCTTTCATTGACAACAAGCATTGGCCTGATCTAAGGGACCCTGTTCTTGCCGAATTCGAGCGCTATGTGCATCTCAAAACCTTGAACCCGATGCTGTTGACGCAATACCTTCGGGAAGGTTTCCGCTCGCGCTCGCGTGAGGAGATCCGTATCACTTTTGATCACCAGGTAAAGAGCGCGCACAGCAGCGATCTGTTCCCGCAATCTCCGGCGTTCCACGAACATCATCATGGCTTGATCGTGCTGGAGATCAAATGCATCAAGCAGCAGCCTGATTGGCTGCGCCAGCTGGTGCAGCAGCACGGATTGCGCATCATGGCAAACTCCAAGTTTGTTCAGGGGATGATGGCCGCCTTTCCGGCGATGGTCACACCATCCTGGAGTTCGTAAAAAAATGACCATCAATTCCTGCGTTAATGATTAACCTGTCTCATCGCAAGCATTTTCCTATAGCGTTCACAATATTACTAGGCATCAACTTTGCCATCAGCGCTGGGCTGCGGTACACGAATTTCTTCCTGTCTTCACGTGCTGATAAAACGATCACATTGGGGATCATGTTCCTGGTATCGTTCATTCTCATTTTATTATTTGTGACCCCCTTCTTAAAAAAGCTATTCTCAGGTCTCGATAAAACCAGGCTTAAACGCATACAATTATTGTCCGCGCTTGTTACAGCGGTCATCATGATCTCTTTTTACAGGTTACCGGATTTTCCCAAAGAGATGTCACTTGAAATTTACCCGAGCGATGCCGGAAGCAACCCGATCACGCTGACCAGCATGAGCAGGTACGATCCACCCAGAAATATCGTGGTTCCAGTGAAGTTGACCAACCTGCGGTATGAGGGTGATTGGCAGGTAACTGGAAATGACCTGACCTATGTTCCCGCCGCCGGCACCCGGAGTGTGATCAGCTATAAAAGCTATGTTACGGGGAATATCTCCCTGACATTTCTTACAGGCCCTGAACAGGGAACCGTTGACATTTCATTAAATGACCAAATTCAGACGATCAAACTCACTGAAGATGAACCTGGTACACGCGAAATCACTTTATCAATACCCAATCAATGGGCAAACGCTGATCAGATCCGCAAGGTATTGCTTGCCATCGGGATTTTCGCGGATGTTACATCGCTTTTGCTGATACTGGTGCTTTTTTTGTTATTGATGGATCTTTGCTTCGTTCAGAAGAAAATTAAGGTTCGGGGGGGGCTCAGTTTATCAGGGCTGGTCATCATTTCACTGGTGATCCTCGGGTTGAGCAGTCAATTTCAGAAGGTGGTTGTTTTTCCAGATGCTGTCCTCGAAAAAGAAATTCGAACGATGACTAACAGACCAGAAGGGAAATTATATACCTACCAGTTGTTGACGATCGTCAACCTTGACCTTAGAGGGAAGGGTGTTGAATCTCTGGACGGGATCGACTCGTTAAGGAACCTTCGTACACTTAACCTGAGCGGTATCCGGGTGAATGACCTTTCACCGTTACAAAAGCTGGCCAAATTACAGCGGCTCGATTTGAGCAATAACCTCCTTGAGGATGCCTCAGTAATCTCCGCACTCGTTTCTCTTGAAGAGCTGGTCATAAGGCAGAACTTGATAGAGGATCTCTCTTTTCTGGAAAAATTGAAAAACCTGAAAGTTCTTGACATCGCAAATAACCGTATCGTTGACATTGAGCCCTTGAAAAACCTTCCCCATCTCGAAGAGCTAAACCTGCGGGAAAACCTGGTTACAGACATTTCATCATTAGCCGAGCTATCCAACCTTACTTATCTGAATTTACATTCCAATTATGGCATCAGCGACATTTCGCCTTTAGCGAACATGAAGCAATTAAGAACATTGATACTACGGAATATTCCTGTAGAAGAGCAGGTCTATCTGCTGACCGAGTTCATTCACTTGCAACATCTCAATTTGCGCAACTGTGGAATAAACACCATTCACCCATTGATCATGCTCTTCGAAAAAAATGCCCTTCAGAATCACCAGCAGGAGGGTACACATGCCTATCTCAACATCCTGGAAAACCCATTATTGAACGTAGATGATAATTCCTATCAGGGACTTCGACATTATTGGTTTAACATCACATACCGTTACCCGTACACAATACATAGTGAGAAATCTGAGGTAAGCGGACCGATTTTTTCTCATAAAAGCGGTTTTTACTCGCAAGGTTTCCGGCTTTCATTGACGGCAGAAGATGAGGGTGCGAGGATCTTCTATACGCTGGATGGATCTGAACCATCAGTCTCCGCGCAGAACCAGCCGGCACTTACAACGTTTGAATTTATCGCACCTGTGGTCGTTGACAGCAGGGAAAATGACCCGATCCAGTTCGCGAATATCCTCACCAGCAGATTGAATACCTTCATTCCGGATCGTTCGATGTTTAAAGCCACAATCGTAAGGGCGGTAGTGCTGGATAAGGATGGTAATTTATCACCCGTCCTTTCGAACTCGTACTTTGTCGCTGAAGATATTGAAAAACGGTTCTCTCTTCCAGTGGTCAGCTTGATCTCTCCGCCTGACGGATTATTTAGCGATGAGGTGGGAATCTACGTGCCCGGCGACCTCTACGCGGTGACAAGTCCCAGGGATGCGCGGTGGAATCAGGCGAATTACACGCAAAGGGGTCTCGTTTGGGAGCGACCAGCGCACTTTCAATTGTTCGACACACGCGGGGATATGCTGCTCGAGCAGGATCTCGGCATCCGCGTTCATGGCGGCGCATCCAGGTCAGCCGCGCAGAAATCTCTCAGGCTTTACGCTGACAGTATTTATGGCAATGATGAATTAATTCAGTTCGATTTCTTTCCGCAATTGAGCGGCCGCGTCAGTGAGGATCGCATACAGACTTTCAGTACCCTCATTTTACGCACAGGTGGCGGCGGTGATTGGGACGTGACAATGGTCAGAGACGTTCTTGGTCAAAGCCTGCTGGAGAACACACGGTTGGATATCCAGGGGAGTTATCCTGTGCTTGTATTTATCGACGGAGAATACTGGGGGATCCACAATATCAGGACCCGGTACGACTATAAGTACTTTGAAGAGTATTACGGAATACTACCTGACGAATTGACCGCTTACTCAACCGGACACATCTACAGATTTTTAGGTGAACGGAGTGAGGATAATCTGTATAGAGACATGCTGAAGGAAATTGATGAAAATTACGAAACCAACGGTTTTATAACCGTTGGTAAATTGGCGGATGCTCAAGCTTATAAACGCATTGGCGAACTGATGGATATTGAGAATTATGTTGACTATAACATTTCCCAAATATACGCGAACAAGTTGGACTGGCCTTCAGGCAACATCCTGTATTGGCGAAAAAAAACCACCAACAACCAGGCCGGGGATACAACCAGGTACGGGCATGACGGCAGGTGGCGCTGGATGGTGATCGATATGGACATTTGTTTCACGAATCCCTCAGGCAACACCTTGGCGCACGCGACACAGGAAGGCGTGCAGGCGACGTATCTTTTACGCTCCCTGCTGCAAAATCCAGAGTTCAAGAGATCCTTTATCAGCCGTTTTGCAGATCTACTTAACACGAATTTTGATGAAGATGTGGTGTTAGAAAAAATCGACATGGTTGAGGGTACTTATTCACCTGAAATCCCGGAGCATATTCACCGCTGGGGCAACCTCGGGGGTTCGATGGAAAGCTGGCAGGCGAATCTTGACGAGGTTCGTGATTTCGCCCGCATCCGTCCTGAACTCCAGCGCCAACAGCTCGTCGATTATTTTGGTTTGGCAGGAACGGCCAGGCTTAACCTTGAGACCGATCCGCAGCAGGGATATGTGCAGGTCAACTCCCTGGTCATTGAAAAAGACGCCATCGGTGTGGATGACCCCAAAGACTGGTCGGGTATCTATTTCAAAGGTGTTCCGGTCACTCTCAGCGCTGTTCCCCGCGAGGGCTACCGGTTTTCTCATTGGGAGGGGCTGACGGGTGGACAGGCAAAAGAATCTGAGGTTGTTCTCGACCTGACCGGCGACCTTACCCTGACAGCGGTGTTTGTTCCCTAAACCTCAATAATTTGATGATGTTGTTCTGCTCAATCAGCCACTGCACACCGGTAGAGCAGATCTATTAATATCATCGGATAGATTGCAAAAATGCCGCTCTCACGGACGCAACCATGCAAGTGCTGGGTTGGGCGGCTTGTTGCCAAATTCCTTTTTCCAGGGATTTAATGGACAAAACAGATACTAAATGAAAGAAGTTAGAGCATCAACGTACGGAACCTGGTTGCGCTATCGATAATGATCCCCAGTGCCGATAAAGAAAGAAGATACATGACGAAAAATCATGTATCTTCTGAATTAGCCAACCAATAATTGAATTATCGGGTTTTAGTTTTAAGTATTTTCGTCAGCCGTTAATATCTCGATAAACGCGCTCATTCCCCAGCGCAGCTCCTCAGGGGTTTCATCCAGCAGGATGTCGACCGCGTAATACACACCCGACCCCGACGAGTTCTTTAAGGCAATTTTGGCCACCTTGCCGGGGACGACTGTGGTGCCGAGCGCATCAAACGTGACTCTGACCTTGTCACCGACCTCGATCTTGGCCACATCCACTTCTGAAAGGTCGGTGGTCTGAACGACCAATGTGCTCAGATCCGCCAGCAGGGCGACCGGAACATTGGGCGCGACCGTTTCACCGGTCTGCGAATAAACCTCGACAATAGTTCCGTCAAAGGGAGCGATCAGGTATTTCTGATCGATCACAGATTCGTAGGCTTTAACCCTGGCTTCAGCAGCCGCCACTTCGTCAGGATCCGGACCTTCCTTGAGGCGGTCATATTCCCTTTGGGCGTCTGCCATGGTGGCTTCTGCCAGGTAGAGGGCGGCTTCGGCTTCAGCGATCTCAAGGGGATCATTCGTGTCCAGGTACCAGTCCAGCTGGTCTTGAAGGTCATCGACCCGCCTCCTGGCGTTTGCCAGGGTGACGGTTGCCTGGGCTTTGAACACATCGCCGTCATCCCTATCTGCCACGTCCTCGTAATCCTCTTCAGCGGTTTCCAGGTCATCTTTTGCGATATCAATTTGGGCGCGGATCTTGTTGATGACGTCCGCGTCAGCCCGGTCGCTGGTTTTGGATTCGACCTCTTCTTTCGCGTCTTCCACGGCCTGTTGCGCCAGAACGAGGGCTTTTTCTGCGCTGAATTTTGGCGCCTCCGATTGGAGCAGGTACGAAAGCGCCTGCCTGGCGCCGACAATATCGGCTTCAGCCAGGACGATGTTCTGAGGCAGCATGTCATCCGCCAGCACGGCGAGGCGGTCGCCATCTTTGACCGCGTCCCCTACCTTCACATTAAGGATGAACTCCTGGGCGCCCACCATGAACGCCAGGTTGGCGTATTTTGAGGCGACGACTTTGCCCGATGCCGAGATGATGCTCTCATCGATTTCTTCGATGACCGGTTCAGAATTTTCCTCCGGTTGGGAACTGCCCCCCATACCCGCGCATCCTGCTATCATGGTAAGGATTAAAAGGCTGCTGAGCAGAAAAAAGGTTCGTTTATTGGACATTAATGCCTCCTAAAGAAAAGTTCGATTCAGCTAATTAGAAAACAAACACAAGTAGTAATAAACCTTGTTAGGTTTATCCTTCCGGTGTCACTGTTGTGGGTTCCGGAGACTCGGTGGTTGGGTCTGGCGTCTCGGTGGTTGGGTCCGGGGTCTCGGTGGTTGGGTCCGGGGTCTCGGTGGTTGGGTCCGGAGTCTCGGTGGTCGGGTCCGGGGTCTCGGTAGTTGGTTCGGAGGTTTCTGTTGTAGGTTCCGGAGTTTCGGTGGTTGGTGTTTCTGTTGGTGGAACCGGTGTATTGGTAGGTCCAGGCGTGCGGGTAGGTGTATCTTCTTTTTCAACATCAGTGGGCTTTGACACCGGGGTTTTTGTGTTGATGCGTTCTACAGCCTGCCTGGTGGGGATCAGTGTTGAACGGGAACCAACGCTTGGTGATTGCTGTGTTTCATTTTCTGACCCCAAAGGTTGTATGGATGGCGATGCACCAGAAACCAGTCCGCCTGTATCAATTACTGTAATCTCAACGAAAGCGCTCATGCCCCAACGCAGCTCAGGGGGTGTTTGATCCAGTGTGACGTACACATTGTAATAAACACCTGAACCTGAAGCATTTTTCAGCGCTACATCAGTCACCACCCCGGAGGAAATGATATCCGGCAGGGCGTCAAAGGTCACCTTGGCGGGCATGCCGAGGCGAACGCGGGCGATATCCACCTCTGATAGATCGGTGGTTTGGACGATCAGTTTATTGATGTTCGCCAGCAGGATGATCGAATCACCCGCCTGCACCGCTTCGCCGGAATTCGCGAGGATATCCACCACGGTGCCGTCAAACGGCGCGATGAGGTATTTCTGGTCAACGACCGATTGATACGCCTTTACTCTCGCTTCCGCAGCGGCGACATCCTGAGGATCCGGACCTTCTTTCAGGCGGTCGTATTCCCTTAGTGCATCCTGCAAATCAGCTTCGGCCAGGGATAATGTGGATTGCGCTTCAGCCACATCGAGCGGCTGGCTGTTCGCGAGCATCCAGAAGTATTCCTTCTCCAGCTGTTCGACTTTTTCCCGCGCGTCCGTCAGGTCGATTCTCGCCCTGGCTTTGTCGGTATCACCTTCTTCATTAAAGGCTACTTTATCATATGCTGATTCGGCAGTGTTGAGTTCATCCCTCGCGAGGTCGATCAAGGCTTTTTTCTGGGTGATGTCATTATCATCCGCCCTGCCGTAACTCAAGACTTCAAGTTTCTCCTTGGCGTCTTCAAAGGCTTTTTGCGCCTTGATTAAGGTTTGCAGCGCCTGGTATTTGTCCGCTTCTGATTTCAGCAGATCAGAAAGCTCCCGTTTTGCGGTGATCAGGCTGGCTTCCGCCAAAATGATCGGCTGCGGTAAAGCGTCATCTGCGATCATGGCGAGACGCTCCCCATCTTTTACGGATTGCCCCTCTTCCACGAGCAGGACAAATTCCTTGGCGCTGGTCATGAAAGCGAGGTTGGCGTATTCCGCAGCGACCACCTTACCTGATGCGCTGACGATCTGATCATTTACGATCGATAGCGGAGCTATGGCGGCAGCTTCAGGCGCAGGCGTCGGGTCTTTGGCGCACCCGGCAATGAAGATGAGTATGAGCAGGAGATAAGGGATAAGTAATGGATTTTTCTTTTTCATAAGATCATCCTTCATTCGTAATGTACAGCTTCGAGTATCCGGATGGACGCGGCGCGCCTGGCTGGAAATACTGCCGCGAGCTGCGAGATGATAATTGCCGCGATGAACGCGACGATCGCCCCGTTGGTTGGCAGCACAAAATTCAACTGGTAGCCTGACATGGAGGTCATACCGATAAATATGATGCGTGACATAATCAGCCCGGTGACGATGCCCAAAGCGCCCCCGATGACACCCATCAAGGCAGCCTCTGCCAGCACCATGCGCACAACCTGGGACCTGGTGACGCCGATCGCGCGCAGCATGCCGATTTCCTGGTTGCGCTCAATCACACTCATCGTCAGAGTGTTCACCACACCCAGCGACCCAACGACAACAGCGATCAAGGCCAGCACATCAAACATACTGAAAGCCTGTTCCATTAGGGTCAGCGCGCGGGCGCGGATGGATTTATTGGTCTCAAATGTCAGGTGGTATCTTTTTCCATAAAGATCGTCAATACGCTTGAGAACCACATCCACATCTTGCCCTTCGTCTATCTTAATCAGGAATGTGTTGGCGTTATTGATGCGGAAGTACCGGCGCATGTCATTGAAGCTGCCCTGGACGACCATTCCTGAGTTATAAAAATCCACCACGATGGCGACAATTTCAAAAGCTCTAAAGCCGCCGCGGGTGCGCAGGTATACAGAATCACCGGGAGCCAGATTGTATTTTTCTGCCAGTACGCTCGAAAGCAGCACCGCGTCACCCTGGACCAGCCTTTTCACAACCGCATCCGAGTCCACATCCGGATCGCTGAAAACAAACTTGGTTACTTTGGTGTAAGCAACAGGGTCGATCGCCATAAAATTGATCGATTCTATTCCGGATGGCGTTTCCCAGTCAACCTCCAGGTAGCGGATCGGCGCGACAGCATTTACACCGGACACAGCTTCGATGCGCCTGCCAATGTCACTGCGCATTGGCACAGATGAACCGGCGAAAATATCTCCCCCGATGTAAGCGGACATCCATGCTCTCAGGTCACCTGAGAACGAACCTGTGATAGCGCGGGTAATGATGACCATGGCCACGCCGATCATCAGGGCGGCGACAGTCAGGGTGGTGCGCTGCCGTGAACGGCGCACATTGCGGCTGCCCAGGCTTCCGGCGGTCCCATACAATTTTTCCATCACCGGCCGGCTAAAGCGTTCCCATACTGTAACTGTGGAAGGGATCAATAAGGTCGCACCGCCGAATAGCGTGAACATGGTAATACTCCCCATTCTGAACTGAAGATCATACGAGAATGGGTTGGCGATGAGAATGAAAGTGGAAACAGCCAGCATGACAATGCCCACTTTCCAGCCATGCCTGATGAGCCAGGGTTCCTTGGACTTACCCCTGATGCGCAATGCTTCCATCGGTGAGATGCGCCCCGCCTGGAGAGCGGGAATCCCCGCCGCCATGATCGTCACAAAGAGACCGATCCCCCATGATGAAAGCAGGTCGTTCGCCGGTATTTCAACCTTGCCCAGCTGTTGATTGAGGATGAGTTCCATCACGTTGGTCAGGCCGCGGGACAATAGAATACCCACGCCTAACCCCGCGAGGGCTCCCAGTATTCCTACTACAACGGCTTCAAGCAGTATCAACCTGGTGACCTGAGCGCGCGTCATTCCCACAGTGCGCAGCATGCCAAACTCACGTGTGCGTTCTACCACGGTCATGGCGAAAGCATTGTATATAAGGAACGCTCCCACAAATAAAGCGATGCCGCTCATGAAATTGAGACCGATCTGGTAGTTCTGCAGCATTTTGGACATGCGGTCGCCCTGGCTTGAGGGAAAAGTGATCGAAAAGTCCTTGCCCAGCCTTTGTTGAAGGATTTTCTTAAGGCGTTCGAGTTCTTCAATGACCGGGTTGGTGTTGTTGGTGAGAATATCCACCTGGTCCAACTGACCCTGGCGGTTGAAAAATTCCTGGGCAGTCACCAGTGGTATAACGCCAAAAGCCCCGTTATTGGTTTGACCGGGTCCGTCGCGTGACATCACGCCGACGATTTTCAGCTCTTCAACACCGTTCGGTGTGACGATGGGGAACCAGTCTCCTGTCTCGAGTTCCTGATCTTCCGCGTAGCTTTCCACCAGGACGATCTCTCTCGCCGAAAGGTCGTTGCTTAAAAATTTTCCAAAGGTGATGGTGTAATCACGGAAAAGAATTTCCTGTTCAGGGTTGATGCCGTGAATCTGGATGCTGCCAGATGAACTCTGTCCAAAAATGCTGAGCAGCAATTCACCGGATTCATCCGTTGAAGCCGGGAAGGTGGATGCTTTTACGATCGGCGCGGCGACACGGACCCCCGGGATGTTGGTTACTGTTCTGACAATCGAGTCAGAAAAACTTGTGTTTTCCAGGGCTGAACTGGTAATCGCCAGGTTTGTCCGGCCTGAGGTGTTTTCGAACAATTTTTTGATCGAATTGAGCGCGGTTTTGTTGGTCACTTCAATTGCCAGCATCACAGCAACACCGAGGACAATGCCGAAGGCGCTTAGAATGAACCGGGCTGATCTGGCCCGAATGGATCGAAGTGTAAGGATGCGTAACTGGCGAAGGAATGACATAGGGCTACGCTTCTAGTTCCTGCATGATGGTAAGAATCCCGCTCATTCTCTCGGCGATGGAGGTGGATTCTTTGGGTTTGTATTCCTGCACGATCAGCCCATCCCGCAAAAAGATCACCCTCTGAGCGTATGCTGCAGCGCGGGGATCATGCGTGACGACGATGACAGTCTGTGACATTTCGCGGCAGGAACGCTGCAGAATCTCCATTATGTTCGTGCCCGCTTTTGTGTCGAGGTTGCCGGTTGGCTCATCCGCCAGCACGATCGCTGGTTCAGTGATAAGCGCGCGGGCGAGCGCGACCCTTTGCTGTTGTCCTCCTGAGAGTTGATCTGGTTTATGGTGGCGCCTGTCGGTTAGATCCACCAGTTTAAGCAGGTTTTCCAGCCGGTCTGAGTATTCGCGGGGATTCTTTCCATCGATGATGATGGGCAAGAGAACGTTTTCTTCAGCTGTAAGCGTCGGCAGCAGGTTAAAGAACTGAAAAACAAAACCAATGTTGTGCCGCCGCGCCAGTGTGGTCTGCACATCATTCAATTTTTGCAGATCATTCCCGGCCAGGATCACCCCTCCTTTTGTGGCGGTGTCTAATCCGCCCAGTATATGGAGGAGGGTGGATTTTCCGCTCCCGGAAGGACCCATGATCCCCACAAACTCGCCCTTCTCGACCACAAAGTTGACTCCTGCCAGGGCGTGAACGACATGTTCTCCGAGATGGAATTCTTTGTGCAGTGCATTGGCCTCTAAGACTGGCATAGTACCTCCTCGTTGATCGCATGATGAATGTAGATTTCGCCCTTGTGCCCGTTTACCGTTACAACCATGTCGTCTGCAAGGCTTGCAAGAGCATTGGGGACAGAAACCACCGCCGGTATGCCGTACTCTCGGGCGACGATCGCGCTGTGCGAGAGCTGACCGCCAGACTCCGCGATAACAGCCCCAGCCCGGGTGAATAACGGGGTCCAGCCTACGTCAGAGTACGGAATGACCAGCACATCCCCTTCCTTTACCAGGTTGAAATCATCCATCCCCCTGACCACTTTCACAGGTCCGGTGTAGTTACCGATTGATGCGGGTATCCCTGAAAGCATATCCATATCAGGTTCCCTGACCGGGGGGACTTCGTCACCAAAAATGACACTTGGCAGGATGATGTCGCGGTAGCGCTCCATATCGACTTTATGTTGGTTAACGATCTGGTGCGGCGCTATGGAAAGCCCGTTTCCGTTGACGATTTCCTTTACCTCGGGATAAGTGAGGAGGAAGATATCTTCCGGAGAACCGAGGATCGACCGATCTGTAAAGCGCCTGCCCAGCTCCAGGAAGAAGTAGCGGAAGAGGCCGTAAGCGTGGGTATAAAGACCGCCTATCTGCTCGCGCAGTTCCACGTAGTCGCGGGTCTGCTTGTAATAGTAAAGCAGTGACCGGCTGACCTTGCGCTGCTTCCGCAGATCCTCCATTGAAATTCTTTCCTTTTTCTCAGCGCAGGCCTCTTCGTACCCGGAGAACAGTTTTATGATCATTTCGGGTTTTTCTCTCCACGGCACGGCTGAAAAATCATTGTTGTTATCGCTCAAGTAGCCGAAATGTTCGATAAAGTCGTCCACTTTTTCAACAAATTTCTCAAAATTCTTATCTCTTCTTAAGTTCTCGTACGAAGATGACAATACCCTCTCCTGCGTTTCGGAGGGGAGCGCCAGGAATTCCTTATTCAGCCTGCACAGGTGCGTATTGGGGTTGTACTCCAAAAAACCGGGGATCCCGGCGGTCAGGTCAAAATCAGCGATTTCAACGCCGTGCTTGTTTAATTGTGATTCAAATACCTTCCCAAACATCCTCATGACCAGCTGACCAAGGGTATTGTAAGTAGCAGCCTCCTGAACCAGCTTATAGTGCTTATTGATCTTTTCGATGAGTTCTGCATCGGATAAATGTGCCAGGTCGCGATACTGTGTTCGCAGGATTTCGTCAGATAACCTGGGCAGCGCCTTGCGGATTTTGGTTTTCAGGTTGAGCCGCTTAAGAATTCCTACCACCATCCGCGGCATGAGCGAAATGGTTTTCAGACTCGGTTTAAAGGACATTTTTGATTGCCCTTTAGGGATATAGCCCATCAGCATTTCCATGGATTCGCGGGGGAAACCCATCTTGGTGAAAATATTTCCCATGATGCCCATGTTGAAATACGCGCGGTAATAGATCGACCTGGCCAGGTCTTCGGGTTTAATTCCTAACTCTCCGGTCATTTCTTCAATCCAGCCAACCCAAAGGGAGCACATCATCGGAGAGTTGATTGAAAAGATCAACGGTTTGATGATTCCGGGCAGGAATTCTTTGGGCAGGTAATTGGAAAAAACACTCAGGGGTTTTAACGTCGTGATCTCTCGAACCTGGACCCAGTAAAGGTCCTTGCCATTCCAGACCCACTCGAGGTCAACCTTCTGTTTCAATTTTCTGGCGATCAATTTGGTTTCTTCGACGATCCGATCGATCAGATTGGCGGGGATGAGCGGGTTTTCAGGTTTTTCGAGCCAGTATCCCCACTTGTTCACCCAGCGTTCCGGGGTAACGCCGTCCTGTACCAGCTGCTTGCCCAGGCCGGGGCAGCCCTCGATGACGATTTCATCGGTCCCGGTTAGAGGGTTCTTGCTGAAAGCGACACCTGATATCGCAGGTTCGACCATTTCCTGGATCAACACAGCCATCTGCAGATGATCAGCAGGAATTCCGTACCGGTCCATATAGGTGTGCACTTCAGGCAGCTGGGCAGAATCCCATACTGTATGAATGGCTCTTAATACTTGAGGAGTTCCCTGAATGTCCAGTTCTGAGGTGAACTGCCCGGCGAATGAACGATCCACTTGATCTTCAATGCTCGCGGATGATCGCACAGCGTATTTCTTGTTGGGGTCAATGATCTTTTCAAGGTTACTGGTGAGGGTTGGATCCAGGCGGGGATCCTGTTTTAGATACCTTTCATGCGCTTTCCAGGAACAGGCATAAGAGACCGGCGTGTTCATTCCGATGGATCTCAACTTATTGACATTGCAGGCTTTGTTACCGGCGCTGACCGGAAGCGATGATTTCGTCAATGGATAGATCAGGTTATTGTCACTCATTTTTTTCCTGTCCATTTCCGAGGTTTGATTTTGAAAAACCCCATGATCTTCAGCATCCCGCGCCCCATCGGGAAGGTCGCCATGGCTTCAGAGATGTCTAAATTTCCTTCCTTTCTCACTTTCCAGTAATTCTTGATGTCAGGGATCATCGCCAGGATGATGATGATATTGATAGCGACGCCGTAAAGAATATATGGCAGGTCGCCTTTGGTGAACACAAACCAGACAATCACAAACCATAACCCGGAGAGGTAGGCGACGAAAATGTCCCTGACAATAAACAGACCGAACAGCATCCCGGCTGCGCTGCTCACGATGGCCCCAAGAAAATCGACCACCAGGAGCCCGCCGTATGTGGGCGAGATCCCGGCTCCGCCGTGGAACCGATAAAAAACAGGCCATACGTGGCCGATGATGGCGCAGACGGCCGCGATGAGGTGGTAATAGCCGTCAGGATAGAGCAGTCGAAAGACCAGAACAGGGATGAGCGCTTTGAGGATATCCATAATACCAATAAGGCAGCCTGTTTTGGAGCCATACTTTACCGCGGCTGTAGTGGCGCCGATCGTGTGCAGGTGGTGCGTCTTGCTGCCGTCCTCAGTGACCAGTGTTACATCATCCAAATCCACAGGGGTGGATTTAAAATGCGTCACTATCCTGGCGAATGAAATCGATCCGCTAAGATAACTAACGACTCCACTGATTAATGCCAACCATAGTGACATGATCACCTGATGATGTCTGGCTGCAATGAAGGCTTTAACGCTATGTTATGATGTTGGGCTGTGATGCGGGCTGCGAGGTTGTGTGTTGGTATAAAAAACAGGCTTCGCGTCTGTATCAGTATTATTGCACGAAATTCATATTAATTACAAGTACTTTTTTAAAAACACATCAATTGGGTGAAATGTCGTTCCGATGGATCATTCTTGACCCGGTTTTTCCCTGGAACCATCCAGCATGTACCGGACTCAATCTAAGATTTTGTGTAAATTCGTTGTTGAATTCTTGAAAATATTTGCTACAATATCTTCAGGTGTACAAATCTATAAGGAGGAATCATGAAAAGAACTCTGCAGTTCGTCGTTACGCTATTGTTCGCGTTAAGCGTCGTAATAGCGGGCTCAAGCTCTGCCCAGGCTATAACAGACTGGCCAGATCCTTTTGCCAAAGCAACCGCGGGTGACACCGAATTCACCGCCACCCACATCGATCCCTCCGTACTCGCGGGTGCTTACGAATCAGTTACAGGAAGGCTGACTGGGCAATGGTTGCCGGTAAACTTCAAAGAAGGCGTCTGGCAATTTGGAGGTAAAGCCCTCAAGCTGGAAGGATTGGATGAAGGGTACAACACCCAACAGCTGTGCTTCTACAATCCGCTGTACGATTATGGTTGGCGCGGTTGGGTGCACACGTGGGACGGCAAGGATTGGAAGATCATGCCCACATCAACCACACCTGGTTCAGACGGCGCACCGGCAATCTCTTGCGCGACCAGTTATGTTGATGGTATCTACGCCTTGCTCATCGGATACAACGGTGAAGTCGCAGCTCTTCCAGTAGCCACTTCATATGAGTGTGATTTTGAGTTCGACCATACTCTGGATGGTGTTGAGCTGATTCATCTTACAGGACCTGATATCATTTTGCTTCCTCACCGCATAGTCGGTGATCTTGAGGAACTGTCTGAGATGGGGCCTGGTGAAATAGCCCGGGTTTACTATGAAGGCTGCTACATCGACGTTCCGATACCTGAAATTATTGCGTGCGAGTGCGAAACGGATTGCCCTGTTATTCCAGAGCAAAAACCGGAGTAATTCTCAGATCCTACGCCAGGGGATCACTGTACTCAGTAATATCGAAGTTTTAGCAGTATAAATATCCTGATAATACTTCTCCCTAATTTCCTATCAGGCTATTAGGGAGAAGGTCATATTTCTTCATTTGGAATAAACCGATTCTTGTGAGGTTACCTTTTTTCCTGATCGGTGATCTGGGAAGTAGTATGACTGAATTTGTTATAAAAGTTTAGGCTGAAATTATTACGGTCGATTGAAACTCAAATAATGGATTATCGCGAGAAGGCTAATTCCGAATTTTAGTTGGTTTAAATTTCAGGGTTTCTCGGGAAAAGCCATTGATGTGTCAATATTATTAAAGTGAGAATTACCTTTATATCGCTATAATAATACAGATGCTAACAGACAATTGTGCGCGTTTGAAGCAAAGGTTGTACCTGGCTGCCGGAATTTTCTTCGTCGCACTTGGCGCTCTCGGGATGTTTCTCCCGGTGCTCCCCACCACTCCACTGCTAATTCTTGCCGCAGCAATGTTCATGCGCAGTTCCGACCGGCTTCACCGCTGGTTGATGGGGCATGACATTTTCGGTCCCTTTATCCGCAATTATCGGCTTTATCGCGCAATTCCCAGGCGAACGAAAATTGATTCGCTCGCTTTCTTGTGGCTCACCATAGGTTATTCCGTGATCTTCGCTGTGAATTCGCTATGGATCCGGATTTTGCTTCTGCTGGTCGCAATAGGAGTGTCATGGCATCTGGTAAAACTTAAGACGCTAACACCCGCGATGCAGGAAGAAATAGATCGTCGCGAAGCCGCTTTAGCAAACCAACCAAAAATCCCTGAAAGCTCTCCGTACCCGAGCGAGGTTCAACTTTGCTGAGTTGACGGAGGTTGCTTGTTTAAGCTTTTAGTGGTTTCAACAATACCCGCGGCCTAAAAAAATCATCGATATATGGATCTATCCAAAGAGCGCTTTGGGTATTTTCGGTTTGCGAAAGTCAGTTTTCGGTTCTTTGACACACACTGTGGGACCCGGGTTTTCATCTTCTGTGTTGTTTGTGATGTTGCCGCATCAATGAGCCCTTCAGTAAAGCGCAGGTGAGACGTTTTTGACGGTTTGGTCGCAACAATCTGTTACTTGAAGGATATGGATTTGTTGATGGAGAAATGACTCATGGATGAAATACTGATCATCGTCATTGTAGCTGTCGCCAGTTATCTCATTGGTTCGATTTCGGTGACGCGTCTTATCGCGAAAAAGGCTGATCCGACTGTAGACCTGGATCAGGTCGACTTTGTAGATGAGAAGACACAAAAGCGGCACCACCTGAGGACGGTTAGCGCGACCACGGCTTCTATGAAACTTGGCGATAAGGTGGGCGGATTGATCACCTTGTTTGATACCTTAAAAGGCGTTATTCCCGTTCTGGTCGTCCTATTGCTATTTCCCGGTCATTACTACCATCTCATTGCCGGTGTGTGCGTGGTGGCAGGCCACAACTGGTCTGTCTTCAATCGTTTCACGGGTGGAGCGGGGTTCTCCTCGACCAATGGTGTTTTCCTGGTGGTGGATTGGGTCGGCGCGCTGGTTACCTCCATAGTGGGTATGTTGACAGGTTTCTTAATTCTTAAAGACATGTTCCTGGCGTTCCTGCTGGGTCCATGGTTAATGGTGATCTGGTTGATCATCTTCAAAGGAGACTGGCAGCACATCGTCTTTGGCGTTGTTATGAACCTTGTTATCCTGCTTAAGTTGGCGCCGGACATCATCAGCTATTTCAAAAATCATGAAACTGAAGGGGTGGATTTCAGCGGCATTATGGAACAGACCGGCATGGGGCGCGCGATGCTGCGCCTGATGAAGGTGCTCAAAATTAAACCGAGGTAACCAGGAGGTTTTTACCCTTGCGTCTGCAGAATCTTTGCTGGCTGCTCGACATAGTTCGACCAGTTGTTACGGTTGAAATGAAGACCTCTACCTGTAACCGAAGCATTCAATCCTGACTTAGGAGAGACATCATGGATCAGATATGGATAATTCTAATCGTCGCAATCATCAGTTACCTGATCGGTTCGATTTCAATGACACGCCTGATCGCGAGAAAGGTGGATCCGACCGTAAACCTGGATGATGTTGACTTTGTGGACAAGAAGACGAATAAACGCCACCACTTACGCACCGTCAGCTCAACCACGGCATCGATGAAACTCGGCCCGAAAGTAGGCGGATTAATTACGATCTTCGACACCCTAAAAGGAGCGATCCCGGTGCTGATCGTTCTTTTACTGTTTCCCGGTCAATACTACCATCTCATCGCCGGTGTATGCGTGGTCGCGGGTCATAACTGGTCGATCTTCAACCGCTTCACTGGAGGGGGCGGGGTTTCCTCCACAAACGGTGTGTTCCTGGTTGTCGATTGGATAGGAGCACTGGTTACCGCCATTGTGGGAATGTTAACCGGTTTTTTAGTCCTGCGGGACATGTTCCTGGCTTTTCTGATCGGTCCCTGGTTGATGTTGGTCTGGTTGATCGTTTTCAAGGGCGATTGGCCGCACATCATCTTCGGGATCGTCATCAATCTGGTTATTCTACTCAAGCTATCTCCGGACATCATCGCATATTACAAGAATCGTGAAACTGAAGACGTGGATTTCTCAAGCATTGTGGAGCACACCGGGATGGGACGCATGATGTTGAAGTTGATGAAGATCTTCAACATCGATCCGAAGTAATCAGGAGAAGATTATTATGGCCTTCCACAAGTATATCCATCCACTAATTGGCAAGAAGCTGAATCCTTCGGCAGGCAAGAAAGGGATATGCCTGCAGCGTATGGTGAAACTGGGTATGAGAGTTCCGTCAACCTACTACTGTGATTGGGAAGCCTGTCAGCATTACCTTGCCGGAGATCAAAGCCTGCTCAAGCGGCTTGAAAATGAACTCCATTCCATCATTGTGCCCTCCGGGTCTTACGCTATCCGTTCATCTGCCAACGTGGAGGATGGCGGCGAGCACTCCTTCGCCGGGCAATTCGAAACACTCCTTGATGTCCGGGGAGTACCAGCGATCCTGGAGGCTATCCAAAAAATCTGGCAATCGTTAACCTCTTCTGCTGTGCAATCTTACCTGGAAACTAATAATCTCCCTGATGATGGATTACGTATGGCAGTCCTTATACAGGAAATGGTAAGTCCGCTCTATTCAGGGGTTGCATTTAGCAAGAACCCGGTGACCGGGGCGGATGAGGTAGTAATCGAGGCCGTATTCGGGACAGGTTCACAGCTGGTGCAGGACGGCGTCACACCGGACCGGTGGGTTAACAAATGGGGGTATTGGCTTGAAAAAGATGAAGACTCACAAATTCCTTTTTCTTTGATTGAAGAAATCGCCTTACAGATACAGGATATATCCAACCGTGTCGGCTGTCCCATCGATACTGAATGGGTGTACGACGGCTCGAAGCTTTTCTGGGTGCAGATGAGAGAGATCACCACCATCCGGTATCGCAATGTCTACTCCAACCACATGGCCAAAGAGATGATGCCCGGGATGAACAGACCGTTATCATTTTCGATAAGCGCCATCGTGATGACCGGCGCCATGTTGAGATGGCTGCAGGAAATCCTTGGACCGATCTCGGTCAACGCGCAAAGTATGGTGAAATCTTTCTACTATCACACATACTTTAACATGGGGGAACTTGGTAAAATCTTCCAGAGCTTTGGTTTTCCTGCTGAGATGTTCGAACTACTTATGGGGGTCCTACCGCGCGGGGCGGCAAAAACCAAGTTCAAGCCCAGCCTGAAGACCTTTTCACTTCTCCCGAGCGCCTTCGCCTTTTTCTTAAAAAAGGCTTACAGTTCCAACCGCGTCAGTGCCAGGCTGGATGAACTGGAAACCTTGCTTAAGGCGGCCACCCTCGAAGACCTTGAAAAAGCAAATTTGGAAGAAATACACCACAAAATTCAAAACCATAACCGCCTGATGGATGATGTGGGATATCACACCACTCTCAGTCTGTTCCTTTTGTCGATGTTCAACCGCGCATTAAGAAGGCAGTTGAACAGGCGCGGTGTTGATATCAGTAAATTTGATATCACAGAAAATATGAAGACCCTCGAAGAGTTCTATCCCACCCAGCACCTGCGGGAGTTGAATCAACTGTTCAGGACTTTGTCTCCCGAGCTCCAGGAACTGGTGCGGACTTCTCACTACCTGGAATTGGTGAAACACAAAGAATTGGTGAGTCTCACTGAGGGGTTCAACAACCTGCTTGAACGCTTTGGTCACCTGGGTAATTCCGGTAATGATTTTTCAGTTCCCACCTGGCGTGAAACCCCTCAAGTTGTCCTTACCATGATCACAAATTATCAAATGCCTGCAGAGGACCATTCGCAAAAACTGCGCCTGCAGGATCTAAAAGAACGGCATCAGGTAAATCCCTTCTTCATGTTTTTCTACAACAGGTCGCGGGAGTATCAATATCTGCGTGAAAAGGCGAGCAGTCTGTATACCAGGGGAAAAATGCTCTACCGAATTTACTACCTGGCAGTGGGTCGCAAACTTGTCGCCATGAATCTCCTCGATAATGCCGAAGATATCTTCTACCTGACGCCGGATGAGGTCACACGCCTGGCGCTGGGCAGCGGTGAACCGATCAACGGCCGGGAGATTGCAGCCTTGCATAAAGAAAATATGGAACGATACAAAGGGGTGCAATTACCCACTGTAATCTATGGAGACGAACCACCCCCTGTTTATCATTCTGACGCGAAGGTCATGATCGGTGTACCGACCTCTTTGGGGTGTTATACGGGAAGGGTTTGTGTCATAAAAGGAGAACAGGACTTTTCAAAACTGAAACAAGGCGAGGTGCTTGTCATCCCTTATTCAGATGTCTCCTGGGCGCCGCTGTTCTCAAAGGCTGGGGCTTTGATCTCGGAATCGGGCGGTATCCTTTCTCATGGTTCCATTGTGGCGCGTGAGTACAACATTCCTGCCATCGTCTCGGTAGATCAGGCCACCGGTATTCCTGATGGAACCCTTGTTACCGTGGATGCTCAACAGGGAGTTGTTTTGATCGTTGAAGAAGCGAAAAAACCGATTAAAACAACGGTCAGTATCTAATTTCGGCACCTTCCAGTTTACAGCGCGTAGTTTGCGGCTCGAAGGTAATCCTCCCGTAATTAGAGCCTGAGCTGTCCAAGCCTGGTAAGTCTTTGTTTTGAGAAAACGGTCACCCTCTGCGGCGTGACCGTTTTCTTGCGCTAAGTTTTCCTGTACCATAAACTGGTGTGACGCTGTGTCGCGAAGAGAAGACGGCTTTATGGATTCTTATGTTAGCGGGTGTTGTGAGAAAAACTCCCACATGATACGGGTCGCATCCACTCCAGGTTCAGTGTCCCCTGCTATCCATCCTGGGAGGGGCTTTCCTCCGGGCCATGTGTGCCCTCCATTTTCGAGGGAGTAAAAAACCACATCAACGCTGCCGTTCCCGTACTTAACCGCACGCACTTTTTCATTGTCTTCGACTAATTCCGGGGAATCCGTGCAACCGTACACTTTTGCCAATCTCTGTACCCAACCTGGAACGTCAAAAAATGAGTGATAAATGACAAAATTTTTACGGCCGTGATATGGAACCAGTAGGTCTTCTACTCCATGAAAGATTATCGCCGGTACAGGTCTTGTGAAGTGGCACTTATCAGGCATGGTCTGGTAGTCGCCCGCGACTGATGCAAAAGCGGCAATGCGGTCTGAGAGCGCACAAGCAAGCACAAAGCTCATCGCCCCGCCGTTGGACATGCCGTTAACATAGATCCTTTTTGGATCGATGTTGTGTGTAGAGCGAATGTGGTCAATCAAATCCGAAATGAACACAACATCCGGTATGCTAGAAGCCACCTGGCCGTCACGCCCCAGGGTTCGCCATCGCAGCGGGAAGCCTGAGCCCGTCGGATAAACAACGATAAAACCTTCTTCATCCGCCAGGTCGTTCCAATGAGTCATGTCTTTCTGATTATCCGGCCATTGGACAAAACCATGGATGCTGATGACCAGCGGCATGGGTTTTTCTGATGGATAACCTGCTGGTACATGGATCAAATAAGTTCGTTTACCTGTGCCGGTTTTCAGTTCCCGTGCGTTTCGGTATTTCAGGAAGAAAATGATCAGCGATGCCAGAAAAATGAATGGCACAGCCAGGATCATGAAAAATACGTCTATCCATTTGTTTTTCATAAACAAGTAATTCTACTACGCCAGCGCGGTTATTTTTGATGGATCTTCTTTATTAGGTGGAAATCGGTTTCTAAAACCTACTCACCCGGCAGTACAAGGCTGCGCGGATCGAATACGCTGTGGGCTTTAATGAGGAATTCTATGTATTCCCACGGTGCGTGGTCAAAATCACGGATCGGGAGATAGCGCTTGGGGAAGGTGCTGCCCTGCAGGAGTTGCCGTGGATCAGAGAGAAAAGCACCATGAATGAACGACAGGCGGATGTGATCAGGCTTGAGCAGTGTCTGGCAAATGCCTGCGCTCACCGGACCGCCCCGGAGTCCATCAAAATAGACGATCCCGTACCGCCTGATCTCAGCATTAGCTTGAGGTGCAACCGCCGCGACAATATTGTGAATTTCGAGTACGATGTTGAGCCAATCCCTTGAAAGGCGGCTGTAATGTTCTTCAATTTCATGAATTGGTATCATCAGGATAATGCTATCACAAACCCTTATGAAAATTTACAGGTCATTAGTGGAAAATTATGCCGAGTATCCTGATTTATATGATAAAAATCCTATCCGGCTTGATATCTGGCGCGTTTTTGGTACCATTAAGCGACAAGGAAAACCTGCAGAGGCGGAAAGAAAAAGAATCCCCTCGACCGACCATTATCTGTTGAAAGGAGCAAGGAATGAAGTTTAAATACCTGGGGAAGAGTTACAACCGGCCGGACGCCATTAGTAAAGTGACCGGCAAAGCCATCTACCTGGATGACATCCGCATCCCGGGCATGTTGCACGCGGCGATACTGCGCCCTGAGTACGCGCACGCTGAGATCGTCAGCATCGACACCACTGAAGCGGAGAAAATGCCGGGAGTGGTCAAGGTGGTCACCGGCAAAGGCTGCCATTATCACTACGGCGACAACATCAAAGACCTGGTGCCGATGGCAGTGGAAAAGGTGCGCTACATTGGTGAACCGGTAGCGGCTGTCATCGCTGATACGCTGGCACAGGCTGAAGCCGCTCTTGAAAAAATCAAGGTGGAATACAAACCGCTGCCGGTGTACATAGACGCCCGCGACGCCATGAAACCGGATGCAGTGGTGATCCACAAGGAAAACGGCGAATACTGGCACCTGCCCACGCTCAAACCCACGCCAGGTACGAACATCGCGCATACCTACCACCTTAAAAAAGGCAATGGTGTCGATGGATTCAAGGATGCCGAGGTCATTGTAGAGGCTGAATTCAATTATCCCCTTGGTTCTTGTGCAGCCATCGAACCGCACGGTTCGATCGTATGGTTCAAAGAAGATAAGACCATCGAAGTGTGGTCATCCTCCATCTGCCCCTTCATCATCCGCGAAGACCTGGCGCATTCCTACGGCATGCCGGTCTCAGATGTGCGTGTGCGCATCCCGGATATTGGCGGCTGCTTTGGTTATAAATCTGACATCACAGTAGAACAGACCGTCGCCTGGATCGCCAGCTTTGTACCGGGGCACCCGGTAAAATGGGTGGCTTCGCGCAAGGAGGATTTCACCTCCACGCTCATCGCCCACGGCATCCGCTCGCGCATGAAGATCGGCGCGCGAAAAGACGGCAGGCTGGTGGCGATCCAGAACGAGGTGCTGCATACCGGGGGAGCGTACGCCGATACCGCGGTGAACATCACCATCGCTGCCACGCACAACTCAGCTGGTCCTTACGAATTTGAGCACTGCGACCTGACCGGTTATACCGTTTACACGAATACCCCGCCTGTCGGCGCGTACCGCGGCTATGGCCACCAGGAAGCCCAGATCGCCACCGAACGCATGATGGACCTGCTGGCGCGCAAATTGAATATGGATCCCATCCAGTTGCGTGAAATGAACTACCTGGTTGAAGGCAAGGTGAACGCACTGGGCGAGAGGATGTGGAAGACACACGGCGACCTGATGACCTGCTCCAACATGGTGAAGGAAAAGGTATTCTCCAAACCCAAGCCGCTGGAAGATGAGAACTACTATTACGGACGCGGTTTCGCGGCGGCGATGAAAAGCCCCAAGGGCGCGCCGTTCTCCACCAAGGGCTGTTACATGAAAATGAACATCGACGGCTCCATCAGCGTGAGCATGGGCGGCGCCGAGGTGGGGCAGGGGCTGCGCACAGTAATTCAACAGGTAGCAGCTGAAGCGCTCAAGATCGCTCCTGAGCGCATCAGGGTATACACCGAGATCGACACCCAGTATTCCCCATACGAATGGCAGACCATCGGCTCGATGTTCACCACCCAGGGCGGACGCGCCATTGTGCGCGCAGCGGAAAAGTTGATCGCGGTGCTGAAGAACACCGCTGCCCAGGTGCTGAAGACGGATGTGGATTACCTCGAATATGATGGTGATTACATCTACCTGCGCAACGACCCGGATATCCGCGTGGCAGTGGCTGACCTCAGCCGCGGTTACATCACATCTGACGGCATCACCATCGGCGAATACGCCCACGCGGTTTCAGACGCGCGTCTGCCGCGTTATGCCAACCCGGATGAAAACGGACAGGGCAGCCTCGGCGTGAATTACACCTTTGGCGCCACCGCAGCTGAGATCCGCATCGAGAAAAAAACCGGCAAGATCATTGTCGATAAATTCACCTCGGTCTTTGATGTCGGGCAGATCATCAACCCCAAGCAGATCCGCGGTTCGGTGATGGGCGGCGTAACCATGGCGGTTGGCGCAGCCCTGTACGAGAAACTGGATTTCGGCGAGGATGGCAGGATAAACAACCCTCAGCTGTTCAAGTATCATATTCCCACCTACAAGGAATCCATCCCGATGGATATTGATTTCCTCGAGACCCCGGATGCCGTGGGTCCGTTCGGCGCGCGCGGTGTTGGTGAACATTCGGTTATTGGACCGGCACCGGCGATCATGAACGCTATCCAAGATGCTGTCGGGATTGACTTTTTTGAGATTCCCATCACGCCGGATGTAATGAAGAAAGCCCTGGAAGCCAGGCAGGAGAAAAAATAATGGCGGAAAAAATCACTTTTACGATCAACGGCAAACTGACCACGGTTGAGGTGGATCCTGAGATGCTGGTCATCGATGTGATCCGGGATGTATTGAACCTGACCGGCACAAAGCGCGGTTGCGACAACTCAGTCTGCGGCACCTGCACTATTGTTGTCAACGGCAAAGCCACCAAGAGCTGCAACATGGCGGTGAAAAAGATCGCCGGCGCGGATGTACTCACCGTGGAAGGACTGGCGAAAGGCACCGAGCTGCACCCCATCCAGAAAGCCATCTCAGAATCGGGCGCCATCCAGTGTGGTTTCTGCACCCCCGGCATCGTGATGGAACTGTACGGGCTGCTTGAAGAAAAACCGGACGCCGCGCAAAACGAAATCGAGAACGCGCTTAATAAACACCTGTGCCGCTGCACCGGGTATGAACCCATCCGCGACGGTGCGCTGATGGCGCAAGAGTTGATCAAAAAACGCAAGTAAAAGTAACACGAATCAAATAGACCCTTCATTGAACTGATCCCCAAAAAGTAGACACAAAAAGAAAGCACCCCCTGTGAGAAAATAAGGCAGGAGGTGCTTTTATATGTCTGGAACAAAAGGGATGCTACATTATTCGATTGAGACCAAGATG